>Ga0208299_1002115_pt1 | contig 13867 bp, 19 predicted proteins | sample 15_taG_FD_184089 | JGI IMG/M metagenome (GOLD analysis project Ga0208299, IMG submission 184089) | Marine viral communities from the Subarctic Pacific Ocean - 15_ETSP_OMZ_AT15312 metaG (SPAdes) (version 2) | ecosystem: Environmental > Aquatic > Marine > Oceanic | place: Pacific Ocean | collected...
AGTACCAAGAGGTATTTGATTTAATTGAAGGCGACTATGCCTTAAGCTGGATTGATGATGACTATAAGGTCTTAAAGCTAATGCACGAAGAGGGTAGACCTCTTCATATAGCTTATTGGAAGAAAGCAAGATGTCTTTTCTGGGCATCTACAGCAGAAATATTAGGTACGGCATTAAAAGATGCTGGTCTTAGTATATCTGATGGTATTAGTTCGCTACCAGTAGATAAAGTATATGAGTTTGACACTTCTAATTTTTGGAATAAGCCTCGAGCTAAATTCACAGAAGTAAAAACCAATGCTAACTGGAATAGTTATAGCTCATATGGTGGTATGTATGGTGGATATGGAGGTTCAAACTATTTTAGTAGTAACTCAGCGTATTATTGTAAATTCTGTCAGTCAACTACATATAAATCTGATCGAATATGTATTAAATGTGTAGGGAAAACAACAGAGACTCTTCATATGGATAACAATGGTAGCTGGACTGCTGAATGTCTGGATTGTGGGAATGTAGAAGAGTATGATAACTTAGTATACACAGGAAGTGGATATGTGTGTATACCTTGTAATGCTGATACCAGTAGTTATGTGAGTTCGTTTACTAGTCAATGTGATTATTGTGGAGACTATGAGCCTGCTCAAGATTTGTATAGTAAACACGGATATAAATTATGTCAGCATTGTTATGATGCTGAGAAAAAATATTCCAGCAAATCAAACTTACCTGCTACAATGTATGGAGGAATTGAATGAAAAAGGCTAAGAAAAAAGCTGTCTTTGTAGGTATAGCCGACAAGATACAGATTAAATCTAAAAAGTATGTAATGAATATGCTCTATAAACGAGCTAAGAAAAATCCCTTTATGGCTGATAAGTCCTATGAGGAATATCTTGATTACATAAAATCTCAAGTTAAACTTCTTGAGGGTGTCGAAATTAAAGCCGACAATGAAGAAGAATTGTATAATGCTCTTAAGAGTCTTGGTTGGCTTAAAGAGATTAGTGTTCTTGCTATTTATGTAATAACTGCCAATTATGGTATAGCTTAGGAGTATAAAATGCCGACAAGAAATAATGAAGATACTCCAAATACAGTAGAAGCAGAAGAAGTAGATAATACATTTACCTGTTCAGCTTGCGATAGAGAATACGATGAAGGTCAGGAGGATCCTAGACATTCTGACGATGGCGAAGTATTCTGTTATGATTGCTATTGGGAGTATTATGGTTGTTGTAGTTCTTGTGATGCGGAGGTTCCGATTGATTACATTATGTATTCTGAAAGGAATGAAGACTATTATTGTGAAGACTGCTATCCAGGAGGAGGAGAAAACGTAGACCTTGACTCATACCTTTCAAACGTAGATATGATAATGCCAGATGGTAATACCTATGTAAAAAATAAGTTTGAAAGAGCTGTAGGTGTAGAAATAGAGACTACTGGGTATAGTGATAGAATAGATGATTTCAACTCTTCTCAGTTTGATTTTGAAGAATCATATGATGGAAGTATAAATGTAAATGATGAAGAGTATAAAGGAGCAGAATATATATCCCATCCTATGGCAGGAGATTATTTATTTAGACAAATAGATAATATGGGTAACTATCTGTTAGATAACGACTTTGAAGTAAACAGAAGCTGTGGACTACATATACATATAGATGCTAGAGATTTATTCTACGAGCAACTAAAAGGTATATTAATGGTAACAAAAACTTTTGAGGATATTATATTTAAGATAGTTCCTCCTTCAAGAAGTAAATCTAGATGGTGTAAAAGAGTACCTATGTCTAAACATAATATCAACAGAATAAATTCTAACTCTGATCTAATTGAATCTTGGTATGAAAGTTCTGATTGTTATCCAGATTTTGATAAGTATAATGACTCTAGATATCACGGATTAAACCTACACGCAAGAGTATATCTTGGAACTATTGAATTTAGATATCATTCTGGAACTAATAACCCTACTAAGATAAAGAACTGGATTACTATATGTCAATCTATTGTAGCTAAAGGAATAGAGCTTGGCGATGAAATGAGTCATAAAAAGACAGGCTTTGAATATAGTGATGAAGCAGTATGGCTAACATCGGTTGAAGAGAAAGATGTAACTATAGAAGATTTTATAAAAGTACTTGGTCTTGAGGAGTTACGTGGATATATATTAAGAAGAATCCATAAGCTCAATGGTGATAATTTAAATGTAGTAGATGATGTATATATACAGGACTACTTAAATGCTGTATAGTATATATAATATATATATAGTATATATAGCACAACCAACAGAGGTATTAACAATATAAGCGTTAAACGGCAGTTTGTCAAGTAAAAAATTATTTTATTTAATACTTGGTTAGTTTATATATAAGAGTTATATTTATTAGTAATAAATAGTTAAGGAAGGAACAGATGCCAGCAGTAGGATTTAAATACCCAGACGGAGAATACATATCTTTTGAAGATGTATTTGAGAATGGGAAACTAGAACTTGAAAGAATGGGTATAGTTATACCAATGTTAAAAGAATTGGCTAAACAAAGAGACCCAGATAGGAAGCCATCGGTAACTGAGTGTCTTATAGGTACTTGCGAGGCTTACCTTAAAAGAACAGAAGATTATTATATTGACCCACAAGAGCACGCATTTGCATTAGCAGGAACACTTCACCACTCAAAACTTGAAGGTAATGCCGATGAAGAAGTAGCTGAAATAGCTATGGAGGGAATGGATATAACTGGTATAGTTGACCTTTATGATGAAGAGACTAACTCACTTATAGACTATAAGAATGCTGGCTCATATAAGGTGGCACAGGTACTTGGCTTAGATTTTTACTTAGAGGATGACCCAACTGGAGCCGTATATTTACGTAATGGTAAGTGGGGTAAAAAAGGAGAACCGAAGAAGGTAAAAAGATATTGGGCAAATCCTGAAAAAGCAGACCTTGGTGATTGGGAGTGGCAAATAAATTGTTATAGGTATATGTTGCAAAGACAAGGTAAAGTAATAGAGAATATGTATGTACAGATAACTGTGCGTGATGGTGGCATACAAGCGTCACGAGATCGTGGTGTTGAGCATAAGATATATCTAATAGATGTGCCGTATATACACAACGACCATATAATAGAAAAGTTTACTACTAAAAGAGATGCATTACTTGAAGCTATAAAACTTAACAAGCTACCAGAAATGTGTAGCGAAGAAGAAACCTGGGGAGGTAAGAAGTGTGAAAGCTATTGTGATGCAAGAGATGTATGTCCATATGTTAATAATAAATCTAAGGAGCTAGAATTTGGCTAATAAAAAAGATAAGATTGTAAAGGTAGAAGAACCTACTTTAGAGCAATCACTTGCTAAAAAGCATAAAGAAATTTCTCAACGAACTACACCAAAGGCTTATGTAAAGACGAGACCAGATGGTTTTGATTATGTAGAAGAATCCTATATGCGTAATGAGTTGACGAAAGAATACCCTGTATGGTCTTGGTCAGCCGCAGGGAATAATCCAGTACAGTTCTTAGGAGCTGAGTGGGTTATAGTAACTGGTGTTTTAAGAGTTGAAGACAATGGTGTGGTAAGGGAGTTCTTTTCTCCTGGTTCTGCAAGAGTTCAATTCAAACGTGGGAAACCACACACCGCTGAACACGTCATTGATGTAGATAAAAACTTAGCGAGTGCTAATACTAATGGATTCAAGCGTGCTGTAAACAGACTTGGTAATATAGCTGATGATGTTTATAGAAAACAAGACCTTACTTTATCTGATGAAGATGTAGATAAATTAGAAGAAAAGATGGAAGGTCTTTCTGAAGAATGGAAAGACAAGATAATGCGAAGTGTCTTCAATGGCGAGGTTATCAAACCAGACCTAGAAAAAGTAATGAGTAGAATCGATCAATTAATAAAAGAAGAACAGGAGAATAAGAATGGCTGATGTCGGAACAATACTCGACAGCTCTAAGAGTCAAGACTCTTGGTATGACCCAAAACAAGACTTCTCTGGTGTTATGCCAGAAGGTGAGTATAAAGCTCACGTTAAGTCTTTAAATATAAAAAGAAATGTAGTTGTTAAAGGCAAGTTTCTTTCAGATATTTATGAAGTGGTTTTTACCGTAGCTGAGGAGAATAATGATATGGAATACCAAGATGACAAAGGTAAGAGTGTAAGTGGTTCTGCTTTTGTCGGTAGGGATTTCCGTTCAAAAGGTTTCTTTAGATTTAAGAAGCCTAATAAAAAAGAATACCCTAACCTAAGCGAAAATATGGGTTCTAATAGGTCGTATATGGAACTTGTTAATTCTTTTGGGTTAAATATGGAAGAAGTTGATGGTAAGTTTTTTCTACCAGAACTAGATGCGAGTGATATAGAAGGTTTGCCTGTAATAGCAAAGATATATCACGAAAAATGGACTACTAGTGAAGGTGAAGAGAAGGTAACACCTAAAGCTGCTATGATATTTAATTGGGAAGATGGTGATAAGAAAGAGGAAGAACTACCTTTTTAGTTAGTTGTTAGTTAATGAGGGCTTAGATTTTTATATTATCTCTAAGCCCTCTTTTTTGTAGAAAGAGGAACGAATGGTTTTTAAAAATATAGAAGATGTAGAGCCTATGTTAAAAAAGATAAGCATAGAAAAGACAGCTGATATGACTGAAAAAGATGTAGAAGATTTTTGTGAGTGGGTCTGTGCAAAAGCAACAAGGCTTGGATTTGATGTGAGAGTTTTAGATGAAAATAAAAGATTGGATTAAGATAGAAGAATCTATAACTGATCTTATGGGTTGGGATGAGGGTATAAATGTTATGTGTGAAGCTCATAGAGAAGTCGCGCCAAAAAAACCCATATATGAATTGAGTAAACGTGAAGATAAAAAGATTATATTTAGACTAAGAAAAAGATATTCACAGTACAGAGGAAATACAGATAGATGATACCCCTAATTTTAAATAAGAAAGGATTCCTTTTTTATGTGGGGCTGTCAAAAGTTAATCTGATAATTAAAGGTTGGCACTTTTATCCTCTGTGTCTGGTGGGCTGGGGCTCTAGTGTCTAGCTATCCTCAGCCTTTTGTTTTTATTAAAGGAGAATAGATGGCTAAAGTAAAGAAGAATAAAAAAACATACAAGGAGTTAATAAAAGAGATAGAACTTCTTGAATCAATAGTTATGTACTACAGGGATTACCTTGAACGTATGGGATTGTTGATAGAAAATTACATAGAGATGAACGAAGATACTGAAAAATTAGTTAAATACATAGAAGAGAAGGGACAGAAACTTGAAAATAAATGGAATGAAAAAACATAATTTTAATAGCAAGTGCTCATTATGTGACGAGAAAAAAGATAAATACACTGCTGTATTATCATCTACTCATAATTATATATTATGTTTATCTTGTTATCCTAAATATGATAAGCTGGATAATTCAGGAAAAAAATGGATGGAAGCAGAATATATGGATGGTACTTCATTAGAAAACAGGTATGGGAAAGGAGAATAGTATGGCTGAATTTCTTTTAGGATTGATATTGGGTTCAATCCTCACATTCACAGGTCTATATTGGTACTCTGAGTGGAGGTAAGTAAACTTAAAAAACAAGTAATGCTTTGTGGTCATAAGGAATACTATACTAAGCGTGCTAAAACAGAAGATATATGTGTTAGTTGCGAAAAAACTCTTAGAAGAAAAGTAAGGAGATATTATTATGCCAAGTAAAAGCAAGGCAAAAGGAAATAGATTCGAGAGATTGTGTGTTAAGATAGCCACATCTTTTGGATTAAACGCTCAACGAGCTTGGGGTTCTGATGGTAGGTCTATGGGTGAGCATCAAGAAGTTGATATTAAAATAGAGCATTATAAAGTACAATGCAAAACAAGAAAGAGGATAGCAGAATGGTTGAAACCAGGGAAAGAAGTGGATATACAGGTCGTAAAAGAGGACGCAGGGGAGGTTTTCGTAATCCAGCCTTTAGAGAAATGGTGCGAAATGGTGAAATCTCTCCAAGCGCAGAAATAACTCCAAAGAACTTAAGAAGAAAAAACGGAGATCCAGAACATAGCAATAGTATTGAATATAGAAGAAAGACATATGCTAATATGGAAACTCTTATTAATTACTTTGGCGAGGATTGGTTTGATTTTGATGGTATTATAAGAGATGAAGATGAAAAGTCTCATAGAAAAATAGCTGGAAGGTCAAGTAAGATGTTTAAATGTTTTGCTTGTGATAGACCTTGGTCTCCAGGATTAAATGTAAAATCAGAATATTATGATAAGTCTTTGTTTAAGAACATACCTATGGAGAAAAAGATATGTCGAGAATGCGACGATGTCCTACCTGCGGCAGCAGATTAAAGCACGAGGACTACACTAAAAGAATAGAGAAGAAAAGATTATCAAGGGATAAACTTACGCTTGAATCTATAGATGATATGTTTGATGGTACCTCTCTATATTTTGAGATTAATGATTTGGATAAGTATTCTTTCTTATCTGAAACAGAAGATATACAGGATATAGTTATTAGAAAAATGATCAGACAATACATACACGAAAAATTCTATAAACGTGGGTATGGTCTTAAGTATCTAATAGGTATGATTAAAAACGAGAACTCAGCTTATGGGCTGAAAAAAGAATATGAAAGGAAGTCACTTGACAGAATCCCACCAAAAATCGATTAAAATATATAATGAGAATTGTATGAAAACAATGGGAAGAATGGAAGATAAATCTGTTGACCTTATAATAACAGACCCTCCCTATGGTATGAAGTTTAGAAGTAATCATAGAGCTGAGAGATATGAGGGAATACATTGGGATGATAATCTCGATTGGGTTGAAGATTGGTCTTCTGAATCTTATAGGATATTAAAAGATAATACTAATATGTATGTGTTTTGCTCTTTCCATAATGTAGATATATTTAAACAAGCTCTTCAACGAGACTTTATGATTAAAAATATATTGATATGGGAAAAGAATAATACAAGTATGGGCGATTTAAAAGGTGATTATGCCCCTAAATATGAAATGATATTGTTTGTTTCAAAAGGTAGAAGGTTATTAAATGGTGGTAGAGACCCTAATATATTTACATTTGCGAGGACAGGAAATAAATTACATCCAACGCAGAAACCAGTTGAGCTTATATCATATCTTATTAGTAAGAGTTCTGATGAAGGTGATTTAGTATACGACCCATTTATTGGTTCTGGCACTACAGCTGTATCAGCTTATAATAATAATAGGAAATGTATAGGATCAGAAATAGATGATACTTACTATGAAGTATCTTTAACGAGGGTTGAGCACCTAGAAAGACAGGGTACATTGCTTGTTTAGTGAATCAACAGAGAAGTCTTTGCTTGCATCTGTAATAATGCAACCTAGCAACTTAGACTTAGCAAAGAAATGGATAGAAGAACCGAGTGTTTTCTATAATGATTTTCATAAAAATATATGGAATACTATATTATCTCTACATAATAAAAGAGAAGATATAGATGTAGTTAGCGTTGTTCATAACTATCCACAGAAAAAATATATAGGTAAGCAGTTGTCTTATGAGATAACTGAAATAGCTACGTCGGAAGCTACACCTTCAAGAGCAGAATACTATGCTAAAATGCTACACGGATATTGGCTTAGAAGAGAACTTGGTAATTACTCTAAGAAACTTGGTGGCTTAACAGAAGATAACTCAAATGATATAAGTGATTTACTTAATGAATCACATACTCTGATAGGTAACCTTATAAAGCTACAGCCAACAAAAGAGTTTAGTATGGATGATTTACTTGAAGAAACTAGACAATCTATATTTAACAGGAAAACAAATATTAAAACTGGTATAAGTAAGTTTGATAAAGTTATATCTGGTATGACTAGAGGTGAGATAACTATTATAGCTGGTAGACCAGCGAATGGTAAGACTACGGTAGCAGCTAATATAGCTAGAAACCTGGTGATGAGTGGATATAGGGTAGCTATGTTTAATAGAGAAATGCCTAACACAGAAATGATGAAGAAGTTTATAGCTATGGAGGGAGATAATATATCTTACAGGAATCTACGGCACGGCATACCATCTAGCAAAACAAAGGTACACGAAGCTATGGATTTTATACATCAGAACTATAAAGATAAACTTTATATGTATGATGATATAAGAACTTTAGCTGATAGCTTTCACGAAATTAAAAACGTTAAACCAGATGTAGTTATAGATGACCATATAGGTTTAATAGAATATCCATCTAATGATAGAAGGGATTTAAGACATAAGATAGGCGAGACTACTAAGCAATATAAATGGTTAGCTAAAGCAGAAGATATGTGCGTCTTACTTGTGTCGCAGTTAAATAGGAATATAGAATATAGAACAGATTCAGTTCCAAGATTATCTGATCTTGCTGAGTCTGGAAATCTAGAACAAGATGCTGAGATAGTTGCATTCACACACTACCCATATATATCAAGGTACGGAGAAGAAGATGCTGATGGTCGTATATGGACTGAGAATGAAATGCAGCTAGTAGTATCTAAGAATAGATATGGAACTACAGGATCTGTTGAAGTAGGTTACGCAGGTGATAGTTGTAAGCTGTTTGAAGATTTACAATCAGCTATAAGTCACGAAGAAGAAAAGAAACAATTTGAAATGGAGATAATAGGATGAATGAATATACAGTAAAAAGCACTAGCTATGCTCAAGTTGAAGCTAAGGATAGGCAATCAGCAATAGAAGAATACAAAGAGAATGTTCTTGAATATATATGTGATGATTGGGAAGTCGAAGTAATAGATGATGAGGATTATGATGAAGATAGAGGTTTATGTGCATAGAAATCATCCTTATTTAAAAGCACATAGGAGATGGAAAAAATATAATGCTTGGTGGTTTCTTCGCTGTAAACCTCGATTAAAAGGATGTGATTACAGCCAACCTAATGTTAATATAACACTATCCACAGATATTGTTCGAAGCACAAGTAAGAATAGGCAAACCAGAAGACCAAGCCTTGATTGGTATGATGACTTTTATGATGGATATGGGAGTTACGATAAGATAAGAAATATGATTGACCATATGGAGACTATATGAAATTAGAAACTTTACAAGCCAAGCCAATAGAAGTAACCAAAAAGAAAAATGAAAGCGTACAACGGCTAATTTCACGCTTTAAAAAGGTATTCAATGAAAGTGGTGTGATGGAAGAATATAAAGAAAGAAGATTTTATGAAAAGAAGTCGGAGAAAAGGAGACGAGAAAAGAAGAAAACTCGCCTCCTTATGAAGAGACAGCAAAAAAATAATTAGTTATCAAACAATAAGTCTACTGGAATAATGATTCTAATGTAAATGGTTGAGATAATGAATCTAGCAGAGTTTCAAATCTTTTTATAATCTTTGGAGATATTTCTTTATGAGCTTCCCATTCTTGAGTGCCTGGAGTTTCATGTGGGTTGCCAACATACTCTTTCTGCATTCTCATTTTTGCCAATTTTCTTGATTTACCACTACCTTGATATTGTTTTTGATGAGCTAGTTCTTCTAATAATAATCTTATAGGGTCGAAAGATTCTTCTTCTGAAGTTCCTTTTGCATAAATAAAGTTTTCTCCAAAAGGCACAGTTACAGTATCAACTGGAAAGAAACTATCTCCAGCCCCTTTTCGTTCATCTAAATGAAACGATGGATTATCGTGTTTATTAGTTGTAGCTGTTTTCCACGTGGTATCAGGTAATATTGTTCCATATCTTTCTTTAAGATAATCTTTATGCACCTGAGTATTTACTTGAGGATATCTTATTTTTTGGCTATGAATTGGCATAATATAAGGATTACCATGCTCTTGTACTATTTGAGTGATTGCTTTACCTAAAGAGGTATCCTCTGGGTTCAGACCTTCAACTGTTGAGATATTTGATTTAATAAAATCACGTAAACTAGCATCAATTTTATAGTCTTTAATGTCACCTTTACTCACATCTACGTTTGTGTTATCTGATTTAACCTCGGATAAAAATTCAGAAATACTAGATGCGTTTATTATATCATCTATTGATTTAGAGTTTGGATTCACTTCTTTCCTTTTCTAATTTTTTCATTTCTCTTTTCCTACGCTTATTCTGTATTGCTAGTTTTAAACGCTTTCTTTTTCTATCTTTAGCTTTTCTGTTAGGCATAATTACATTCTACTGTATTGCACTGCTTCGTCAAAATCACCTGATTTAATAAAATCAGTTACTTCATCAAGACTGTTTCCTAAAAAACCAACATCATCGGCATAGAAATCTCCCATCTCTTTGTATACAGTATACTTCTTTCCATTGATTATAGCTTCATACTCCCTGCTACCGCCAGAAAGTTTTTTAAACTTAGTATCTGCTCCACCAGATTTTGTAAATTTTATATTCTTTAATGCTTTTGATTTTTGTTTTGGGTCTAATATATCTAATAATCCTCTAATTGTATTTTCACTTCCAGGCTCTACCATAATTGGTATTTTTTTATTAGTTGATTTTTTTATTAGAGACAATACAGCCTCGTCATTAATTCTTGATGGTAATCCTCTTAATTTAATTGCCTTTATATGACCAGTTGGTATTCCAATTTTATTGTAAACTCTTTCTTCTGCTTCAAATTTTGGCTGACCTTTACGAAAAGCGGTTTTTCCAGAAGATCTGCCGTAAGCGTAAGGGGAAATTGTAGTTCCTCTCATTTTAGATATACCTTTTTTATCTAATACGAACTGAACATCTAAGTCTGAAGCTCCTAGTCCTGGGACTAGAGAATATGCAGGATCTCTTGTTATTGATACAGAACTTCCTCCTCTATCTTTAGAGTGCTCTCCTATATCTATGCGTGATTTTATACGATTTTTTTCAAGTATACCAGCTGCGTTATCAATCGTTGTATTATGATAAACTGGGCTATCTACTTTAATATCAAACTTCTTTAAAAGAGCAGGTGTATTTCTAGTCTTTATATTTTTATAAGCTCCAGGTGCTAATGCTCCAGCTAGTAATACAGCTAGCGGATTCATATCTTTCATTTGACTTGCACCAGTAATAGCTGTTTCAGCTAGCAAATCTAATCCTCCAACAGGAGTAAGGCTTTCTATAGAACCACTTTGAGGCATACGGTTTAAATACTCTTGACCTTGCATAGCCCTTATTAAGCTACCACCTTCTCCAGATGACTTACCAGAGTAGAGCATATCAAGCTCCATCTTTTTATATACGTCTTCTATTGTTTGATTTTGTGGAGGCATTACGGATTTAATCTTTCTTTTTCTTTTCTTGCATACCAGGTTATATAAGCTGGGAAACCAATATCTTCAAATGTAAATGGATTACTTTCTCTTTTGTTATTCCATTGTATATAAAGTTTCTCTGCCCTTTTATAATTACCTTCTTTGTAATGCTCGAATATCTTACTTCTTATTCTTCCTTTTTCAGTAGATATACCCTTTGCTTTTTGACCTGCTGTTTCAAATCTTTCAGCAAATCTTTTAACACTAGTTCCAAATAAACCAGCAAAACCCTTGACACTTCTTTGGTAAGTTTCCCAATTCTCAGCACCATATTTTTCTATATTTCTTTGTAAAGACTCTATTCCAGTATATGCTTTATCAAGATCAGAAAGAACTACTGGTGTCAATGTAAACTTAAGAGATGACAATACATCTTCTGAATCTAATATATCAGAAAAGAAACCTAGTGAACCAACAGCTCCCCAAGCTTCTATAAGTCTTTCAAAGAATCCTTCGGTATCTTCTCTTACTACATCTTCTCCACTAAAGAACTTAACTAAGAAATCTTTAGCTCCATTAACAAACCCAAGACCCATAAGACCACCAGCCGCCATCCTTAATGGAACAAGAACATTGCCCTGTTGAATCTCTCTCCTAAATGTATCTTTAGCATACTTAGCTTGTCTGAATCCGAATCTTTTAAATATAAATAAAGGTCTTAACTTTGGATTATTAAATGCGAGTGGGTCTTTAAGTATATCTTTTTGTAGTTGACTCTCTTTAGCAAATCTATACATAGCGTTTTCAACATTAGAATCTGTTAGTTTTTTAGAAAAATCTTTTATACCGAGTCTGCTTAAGTTTCTTGTAGCCCACTTATATCGAAGAGTTTCATCTTTGTATTTTCTAGTTCTTTGAGCAGGTTTTGATCTGGCTATTTTACTCAAGTCTTTAACATATACTTCTGCTGTTGAAGCTGCAAGCAATTGGTTTATATAGTTTATGCCTTTGAAACCAGATACTGTAGTTAACAAGTTAGCAGTATTTGCAAGCCTATTATTAATACCTTTTTCAGTTACAATTTTCTTAAGACCTTCTCTTATACTTCGTGGATTGGTAACTCCCATATCAGTACCGAGCAATATATCCATAACATTATGATGTGTAGCACCAGACTGTCTAATTCTTTTTCTAACTTCTGGTCTTAATAATCTAGCAGCACCCTTAACAGTTCTCCAATAACCAGCTTCTACAGCTGTGGATATTAAAGTCTGTGTTACGTTTGGAATAGTAGCAAAGCCAAGTCCTATTTTAGTACCGTACTCGAAAGACATAATAGCATCTGCGAGTTTGCGAGCAGCAGGTGACATAGCTTTAGCAGGGTCAACACTTGAAAGACCTGTGTAATTAGCATATAATTCTTTCATAACTTTATATTCTATAGGGTCTTTTAATCTTAACGCTTCAAGAAGAGATTTTGCTTCCTCACCTTTCTTACCAAAAACTTCAGCTGAAGAAATTCTTTTACCAAACTTATCAAGATATCTTGTTATAACTTCTTTAGCATTTCTTTCGTAGAAATCAGATGGAAGTTTTAGTTTTCTTTTCTTTTCCAAGTTGCCAAATGGAGAATACATTTCGCTAAATACTTCACTTCTTAAATTTTCCATCGCCTCTTTATAACTAAGCTTACCTTCTTTAACTAATTTATTTAAAGCTCTTGTTGTTACTTTATTGAACTCTCCAGCTTGAATCGATCTTTGAACTATCTTGTTGAGCATATTCAAGTCTTTTCTATTTGTTATTTTATTCTGAAGAAAAGCTTCATTCTTTGCAATAAACGGCATAAGGTCATCAAAGATAATTTTTTGTATATCCTTCCTCATCATTCTTGGAAAGTACTGTTCTATATATCCAGATACTTCTATGCCCGTTTTCTCAGCAAGCTTATAGGCTTTATCAAAAACAACCTTAACTTTCTTAGCTATATCCCTAGCTTCTCTGCTTACATTCTTTTTTCCCTCTAATGCATCAGCTACTTCTTTTGGATTCTTGAATTTTCTAAGTCCACTTGCAAAAACAGCTTCTTCCACAAAAGTTCCAACTATCTCAGCTCTTCTAGCATCAGCCCTTGGAATCATCTCAAGACCAAGCGTTTGACTTTCACCTAGCTTAAGCCTTGCTTCAGCTGATAGCATTGGCTGAACAAACTTTGCTGGAAAAATTCTTTCGACCAAAGTCTTGCCAGGCTCAATCTCTATTAGTTGGTTTGGAAGTTCTTTTTTTAAAGTTATTAAATCTTTTTCATACTGAAGAGATTTTCTATATTTAAATAATTCTCTAGCACTCATATCTTTACTGCTTATATTTTTCTTACCAGTAATTTGTTTCTTTCTTTCTGCTAAAAATTTATTATCAAGTCCAAATTCTTCTGTGGTAAGTTTTCTTTGAAGACCAGCTACTTGTCCAACTCTTCTTTTTTGTAAAGCTTCTGGAGACATTGGGTCTTGAGATCTACCAAACTGTTTAAAAAATTCACCCTTCTGAATTTCCATTCCACTTTTACCAGTCTTAAGATTCT
>Ga0208299_1002116_pt1 | contig 13863 bp, 8 predicted proteins | sample 15_taG_FD_184089 | JGI IMG/M metagenome (GOLD analysis project Ga0208299, IMG submission 184089) | Marine viral communities from the Subarctic Pacific Ocean - 15_ETSP_OMZ_AT15312 metaG (SPAdes) (version 2) | ecosystem: Environmental > Aquatic > Marine > Oceanic | place: Pacific Ocean | collected...
GTGTCGACTTCCTTTGCATTAGAATTAGATCCGCCGGCGCATGCTGGGCTCGATGATCTCGGCTGGGGAGTACACCCGTCGCCCGAAAACTCAAAGAGGGCCGTGACCTCTGTCGCGAATTTTCCGCTCTCTATAAAACTTTTAACTTTTGTTATCAGGTGGTAGCCGCCTAACCCAAGTTGATTTGAAACTGATAATATATTATCCGGTTGGCCTATTCCGCTGCCGAACCCAATCGGATTAATAAATATATATTGTCCAGGCCAAAAGATTGTATTTCCTATTAATTTTAAATTAACGTTATAGGTAGCCGCCAGCAAAGCTAGGGGATTTAAAGAATCTTGCTGGATTCTCGCCTCTCTTAAATAAGGTGCGTCAACTTTAGAAAAAGTGACTTCCTTTACAAGGCCCCTATCTGCACCTAGATAAAGGTGGGGAACTCCATGGTCAAACCAATCTCGGTGCTCTCTGGTTGGCCAGGATGCGACGAGTTCGGGCGGGAGACCATCTCTCGGATCAGCCGATGTCCTGTGCGGCCCGAAGATTTTATAATTATCAGATCCAATTACATAAAATACGTTTACATGATAAGAATTTTTAAGGGTCTGGTCATATCCATTTTCTCTTCTGGTGATAACTCTTCCGTTCTCGGCGATTGGATTCCACTGTCCGGTGTCTATCCAGCCATAAGGATAGAGCCCCTTGTATTTCCAGCCGCCGAAAAGGGGGTCCTGGGCGTGTGAGGCGAGGTGAATTCTTTCAAGGGGGTTCGGACCTAAGACATTTTGGCCCTGACTTCCGGGCTCCGGGGTGTCAGAGGGTAATGAAATGGCGGCGGTTTTTAATATTACTTTTGGAACTTCACACCACTTATACGGGCCGCCTGGGGTCCCTTCAGCGGGCGGGAAGATTTTGTTGTTTATGGTATAGTAACCGGCGGTTTTATTGGAGCCGAGTTTGCCCCCTTTGCGAAGGGGCTCATTTTTGCCATACTTCTGCCATAGCTCCTCTTTAGTTTTTGCATAGTCTGGTCGCGCGTTTATTTGGTTGCCGCCAGAATACCACATTGCGCGGAACTCGGGAGAATCAAAACATGTTTTATTCAACGACGGTATAACAACATCTGACATAAAGTCTCTCAGAAACTGAAGGATCGGATATGTCGATCTATCTGGGTCTATTACTCTTTTCGTGTACCACTGATTGTAAAGTTCTAATGAAATTGGGACGCTAGTCAGAAAAGCAGTTTGGGATTCTGGCGCGCCACCGAAGCCACTTATTAGGTTATATTGAAATGATCCAAAAAGATAAATTAAATTTTTAAGCTCCACACTCGAAGTAGAAGAGACATCTCCACTCTGGTTCTTCGGTAAAGCATGATTTACAACAACATTAACTAAATCTCCGAAATAAAACCATGGAATAATTATTTTCTTAGCGTTTTCGGTGTCCGCGAGATATCCGGAAGTTAATGTCGGCTTATCTGGGTTCGTCGAGGTTGAAGAGGTTAGGCCTCTATTATATGCGATGCGAATGGCTCCGGCGCCCGAGAGGACTGTTGAAGCCTCGGCAATATTGGCAGCTGTCCAGCCGGCTGCCTTTTCGGCTGCCTTTTCGTCTTCCTCCTCGTCGGCGAGTGGGTGATTTTCTGCATATGTGTCTATAATTCTTTTTTTATAATCTGCTAAAATGGCGTCCTTATAGGTTCCAAGCTTCGCCTCTATGCTGTCCTCCACATTCGATTGGCTAATTTTTATATTATTAACTATTTTGGACAGGGGGATATCTTTATCAACTCCGAGCTGGCGCCCAACAATGGCACTCATTAATTCTCTTTTAAATATGGAGGTAAGATATATCTTATCAGCTAACCCATCTATTATTGTTTGTGCTAAATTATCTCTATGAACTTCTTGTATTCTAGTTATTTCTCCCCTATAGTGCTCTATTGTGTCTTCGGATCCGCAAGTTTTTTGTAAACTTTCAATTTCTTTTTCAATTTCTTTTATTTCTACCTTGGAATCGCCGGAGCGCAGGACGTCTAAGCGGGGATCATTTCCGATCGCCTCTAATCTTGCTCTATATTTTATTGAAAGCTCAAATGTGCCTTGCTGAGTGAATGAAAATTCATGGTCGATAAGTGTCAAAAACATTGGTAATTGCTGACTTCTAATTGCCTTCGGGAGGCTGTCGGGAGCGTCGTCTGCATATACGGGCGCCCAGCCAACTAGTGCCTTTATTTCGTAAAAGCGAGGATCATATCTCTCGCTATTTGCTTTCTTATTCGCGCAGTGCTCTGACTGCTTCTCTCCGCCTTCAGGAACGTTTTCGGAGGCGTTTACGGGGGGCCTCAATAAAAGATCTTCGTATTTGTAGTTCTCTTTGACACCAGTTATTATGTCCTCGCCAATGCGCTCCGCGAGCAAATCATTAAAAGTTTGAAAATATAAAACGATATTGAATTCAATATCATTTCTTACTGTTGCCGGGTTAGTGGCATTTAGCGACCAATCAACTGATTTTATTCCGACTCCTTGTCGGCTCTTTAATGGGTCTTTCCAAGCAGAGCTGTTAAGGGAGCCGTCGAAAGTTACTTCTGTTTCCCTATCTATTTGATTTGTCTCTTTATTATAAAATGTTTTAAACAGCCTGACCATCGGAACGAGCGACGAGGCGTCAAGGGTACCTATATTAATAAATGACCGGGCATGGGGACAATGAGCTAGCTTATTAATTCCGGATGCGGGTGGGCCCTTGTCTAGATAAATAGAATCGTGGAACCTGGGATACTTGGCGTAAGTTCCAGACTCTTTTTCATTAGCCTTCACATAACTATCCAGACTCAATCTTAATATACACTGCGTACTTTGCCTGAGAGCATTTTCAAAAAAAGTATCGTCTCCAGACGTTAGAGAGTCTAGTGCCAACCTATCAAAAGTAGTCAGGTCTTTTCCGGCATTGACGTTTTGTTCTCTAGTCGCGTTAGCGTGGGCCTTAAGTTCGGATACGGCAGAGCCATCGTCGGGAATTTCTATCTCAGACGCGGTGGAGCTTTCGTCAGCCACATTGGCGGCGCGATCCCGTCGACTATTATCCTCTTCCAAATATAGATACAGGAGGATTTCTTGAAAATCGGCGAATTGAAACGAGGCTTCCTTAGTCCAGGAACTATATCGAGATCGCCACTGGGTGCCATGATTGGTGACAAGCGCGTTATCAAACGCGGTGGGCAATAGATCAAAAGAGATCCCAATCATTTCGCCGTATAATTTAAAAACAGATTTTATAAAATCTGCATACCCGCCCGTGCCGGCATCCCAAATGCTACTTGAAGAGCTTTTGAATTCCTTCTGTGTATCTTGCCACAGATTGACCAATTTCTCCTTATAGAGTTCTACATTTTCGCCAATTCGATAGTTGGTCTCTGCGATCGCCAATAAATGCGCCGGGATCATTTTTCCTTTGTATTTTTTTGTTAGGGGGCCCAGAAAGGCCAGTTTGTGGACATTTAGGAGGCTCAAGGTGGCGGGGCTGGAAGAGGATTGTCCTGCGAATATGGTATTTTGGAAAAATTCCCAGTAATTGGCTTTGTTATACGACCATGCCCACTCGGTTCCTTTAAGCCTGGGCGCCGCTCGAATATTTTGCCATGGCTTGATATGCTCGTCGCCTCCGGGGGACTCGGGGCCAAAGTCAGCCCACGACTTGGTGGAGGCGAGTATCTTTTTTATGGCATCTCGTTCAAAATCCGGCTTAACTCTTAAAATATTGTCTTCGTAATAACTCATTCTTATTCCTTATCTACTAAAATACGTCATTACTTTTTCTGGAGAGATTGGTATCATGATGGTATCACCCAGATTGACGTGATTCTCTGTTGGGCTCTCGTTATACCAAGCGATCAAATACCATAAAGAAGCATCCCCATAGTATTCGAATGCTAATTTGTAAAATCGGTCGCCTCTGCTCCAAACGTGGGTTTCATATTGAATAGATCTTCTTCTGGCAACAGTGAGGAGGGGGAAAGACGGCGAAGTATATTGAATCACTTGCCTAATATTTCTATTATCTACCAATTCCTGATATATAGAGCTGCCCTCTCCCGACTTCGGGCTATTTCTACGTCTTTTTCTTCCTGTATATCTCGACATTATTTATTTCCTTTCATTATCCAACAGTTGGCAGGTCGCCGGCGAGTACTTCGCCGTTGTCTGCTTCTTCTTGGGTTTGATTCTTCTTTGCTTTGCGGGTTGCTTTTTTGTCTTCCCTCTGCTGCTGCCTTTGGCTTTTTTTGGCCTCTTCGGATTTTTCAAGTCCCTCCTGGGCGGCGATTGCTTCGTCCAAATCTTCCTGCTCATCAAAGTCGAATTTTTCCTGTTCATCCAGAAAATTATTGTGCACACCGGTCAAGAACTCTGAGATAGTCTCCTCATCAGTGCCGACATAAGGCGCTTGGGTGTCAGCCAGATTTGGGAACTTTTTTATGCTGCTTGGCCATAATCCACCCTCAAAGCCAATGGTTTGCTTGTGCAGGACCACCATATTACAGGAAAATTTTAAAAGCTTTGGCATCAGTTCGTCTTGAGCGATTTCTTCGAAGCTGCCGATATGCTCGGCGGCATCAAAAAAGCCGGCTTCCAGATCTGGCGAGAAAGTTATTCCATCAAGAGTGACGATTAGGGCACCTCCGTTTAAATCTTGTATTAAATTTCGAAACCTCACCTCGATAAGGGGGGCCGAAGAGATTGTGCCGACACTTCCTTGGTCGGTATAAGATGGATAGAGCATTTTTATTAATTGAGAGGCCCTCAGCATGTTGAAGGAGGCCTCTTGCGAAGACGCCGCCGGCGTGTCCCATCCGAGACTTATCGTTCTTGTTGTATTTTTAAACGTCTGGATCGGGTCGTTTCTTCCATAAACCTGCTCGCTATTCCACTCGCTCTTATATTGATCCTCGAAGGCTGTCAAAAAGGCCTTGAATTTAATACTAGAGCCGTCGATTAAAGACGTGAATTGTATATAATTGTGAAATTGGTTGGCATAAAAGTCTGACGGGTCTGAATAGCTAGTCTCCCGGGTCTGTATCCAGCCGGGTTTGTCGGAGGTGCGCTGCGGCTTTATTCTTCCAGGGCGAGCAACAGAGAAGGGATCTTGGCGAACTGTTCTTTCCTCTTTTTTCTTTTTCTTGGCCATTTATTGTTTATCCTTGATTTGCATTTAGTTCTTTGTTGACAATGTTGATTACGAAGTCTTCAAAATTAGACTTTCTTGGGTCAAATTCGAGTGTTATTTCGTGTTTTATGGGTTGGGTCGAGTTTTTCCCGACGATGTTGGCGCCGGATCGTGATGACTTGGAGGTCGTCTCCATCAATTTAGTTACTGCGACTGTTGCGTTAACGTCATCGATAGCGCCTATTGCGTCGGAAATTTCCCTGATTGTACTTGAAATTTTTACTAAATTTTCCACCGGGGCGTTCATGGCGTCGGCCATGGCAGAAAACATGCTGGAAAGGGGCTCTAGAAAGGTCCAATCCAAGCCGGAGGTCCAATAGTGGAGGCTCCGGAGAACGGCTATTAAGCCCACCATCCCAAACAAGACGAGTGGCATCAGCGGGACCATGGCGGCTAACGAAAAAGTTAATATATTGATCCCAAGACCAAACAGCATGAATGCGGGACCATATAGAATCAACTCACTGGCGGGAATAAGAAGGAGCGATTTAATAAATTGGGCCATGCCGAGTGCGGCGATGGCCACGCCAGCACCGATCAAGAAGAATGCTGCTCCAACAGCCAAGGCTGCGGCTGCAAAATATAGCATAGGAGTTCCGGCTGCGCCGGCGGCGGTTCCGGCTGCGCCCATTGCAGGAACCGAGGCGCCCAGAGCAACATTGCTAGCTGCTACCGATGGGGCGAGAACCGTCTGTACAGCAGCGAAAAATTTCATAGTGGCGGAGAGGATTTTAAAGCCGGTAATTAAGAGTCCAACCGAAATGACGATTCCTGTGAGGATTGGCGCCAGATATCCCCCCATAGATTGATTGAGTTCTTGAACCCATTGCGCCATGTCCTTGAGCCATTTAACAACCGGCTGTAATTGCAAGGCGAACATTCTCATTAATTGATTCATCTCTTCTTGAAAATTATTAAATTCTGCTGACTGTTCCGCCAGCTTCTTAATTTCAGCTTGGCTTTTATGCGCTCCGCCGGCAGACTTGTCAAAGCTCCCGGCCATTACAAGGGCCAGTTCGTTGACGTCCGATAAGCCGGCTGCTGCTGCGATTGATTTCTTTTCATAATAAGTCATTTGATCGAAGCTTTTTCCAGCGTCGTTTAGGGCGCCCGAGAGCATCCTCATTCTTTCTGTGGGATCCGTCGTCGTGACCATCTCCATTGAATTCAGGAAAGGGCCTCCGAGGAGTGCATTTAATTTTCCAACAGATTGTGCGGCGCCTTCGAATGTATCGAACTGCTCAACTATTCCGAGCATTTGCTCAACTTCCATTCCTGCTGCGCGGGCGTTTACGGCCAAAGTCTTGAAAACTTTGCCGGCTTGCTTCCCGAACGCCATTAATTTAGGCGCTGCGGCCTTAAACCCAGCAGCCATCTCTTCGGGGGGCATGCCTATTTCTTTCGCCAGTGTGAATAACTCTCTTTGGTATTGCGAGGCCTCTGCGGTTGAGACACCCATTGATCGCGTCATTAGTTGGATATTAGCTGTTGTAGAATCGGCAGAGACTCCCATGTGGGCGAGCAATCCAGTGGTCGTTGCTAGTTCACCCTGTGTACTCTTTGACATATTTTTTAGATCATAAACATTGTTGACCAAAGATCCATACGCCTCTGTTGCTTGGCCTATGCCGATGCCATGATGATGCATTGACTTTTCAAGATTCATAATCTGATCGCCGTATAGTCTTGTTGCGCCTGTTTGCTTATTGAAGGCCACAAGAGCATCATCTGTAGCCCACGTCAACATCGATGTTGCTTGCGTAAATTTCAAAAGAAAGCTGTATGCAATGTTTTGTATTTTGAATGTCTCTTTTATTTGTTTTCCGAGCTTTTGCTGTCCTTCAGCGGTGGTTATTGCTGCCTCGAAAGATCCCAGCATAGAATCTTTATATCTCTTATTGAGGCCGAAGAAGGCGCCGAGCTGTTCAGCCACTTTTTCGCCTGCGGCAGCATTTTCACGCGTGGCGTCAGCTAAATCTTTTTGAAGCTCTATCGTTTTCCTAAGATCCTTGATCTTATCTTTCTCCAGCGGACTTGTCAACTCCAACAGCTGGAGGTGTTTTTCCATCGCACGGATATGAAGTTCTTGTTGTTTTACAAGATCATCCGTCTCTCCTTGGAGTTCTAATAGGGCCTCTGTCTCGCCTTTAATAAGCTCTATTCTTGCTTGTCTTTGTGCGTGGGTTAGCTCGGACATTTCTTAAAGTTTTTCCTATTTAAACGGCCACTTGATGCCCGTTTTTTTCTCGAAGGCCTCTGTTGCCTTCTTGAGTCGTGATTTTTGCTTATAAGTTTTTGGATCGTTTAAACCATGCTGCTTGGCAACCTCAATATATTTTTTTTCATTTCCAACGGCGCGGGCGAATGCTTTAATATCGCCAGATTTTCCTCGGACACCTCCGGAAACGAAAGGCATTCCAAACATATGTTTGACAATATTCTCAACCCAAAAGCCCATCATTCTCAAAAAACTTTCGTTCAGTTGATCATTCTTTTTTAACTCTTCCAGGTCGATGATGACCTCGACAATTTCACCTTCATTCAAAGATTCCATATATAAACCCTCACTACATTAAATAGTATTAAAAATAAAAAGAAGCCGGCATTACCGGCTTCTTTACCTTTTAGATTTCTTCGTTGACTTCTCCATAGCTTCTTGTTCTTTCTTCATCTGATTTATTAATTTCTCCAAGAACCATCTTCTGACGGTTACTGGTAAATTATAAGCCTCAGTAAAAGACCAACCACCATAGTATTTCATAACGAAAAACTCTTCATATACATTCTCGATGTATTTATCACTTAGGCCAAAAAAAGTCCGTCGTAAACGGCACCTCCATTTGATCTGTTTCGTAGTCACATGTGCTGCATGTGAAGCCTTGAGCGAGATCAACGTTGGGCACACATTTTTCATAGGCCTCTCTAAGATATCTTGCGTCCCTTGCGGGCATATTGTCAATAAAAGATTTGATTGTAACATTATCTTCTCTTTGATTGACCGAGACGATCATTAAATTTAATTGATCGGTTAGTGAAGATTCCGGAAGTTTTCTTTTCTTCTTCTCTTCAGCGTTCTTCATTAAATATTTTTCGTCTCTTCCTGTAAATAATTTAACTTCGACATCAACCTTCGTGGCCGGCGTCTTAATTGTAAAAGTCCCCTGTGGATTTTCCAGAATATCATATTCTCCAAATTCTCTGCCAGAATAAACAGCTGGCTCGTCGAGATCGAAAGAAAATTTGTTAGTTGTTGTACAAACTGGACATGTAATCTGCGTATCGTAACTTGGGCCGTAGCCTGTCACTCTTGCGCCAACAAGGATGGCATTTTTATCACCGACATAGAGCGAATCCATGTCAATTCTCTTATCCACGAGGATGTTCTTCAAAAACCTATCAAGGGCTAGTCCTTTCTTGAGGAGTGCCCTTGAGGTTAAAATATCCTCATCTTTCGCCGTCATGTGGCGGATTTCAACTACACTTTCATTGTGCAATGGGTGGTCCTCCGGATAATATCTTCCTTCCGAGGGGAGTTCAACGAACTCCGTGGGGGTTGAAAAATCCAAAGGAGCCATGTTTGGGGGCGGAGAATCAACTTTCTTCGCTCCCGGTTTTTCGTCTTCTGCGCCTGTGCGGCGCGAGTTATTTCTAGCCAAATATCACCTCACATTTTAAATTTTAGCTATTTGTCTCCTGGACTAAAGAAAGTGTTACTATCAACGTCTTTTCCGTCCGGCCTCTTCGCTCCAGTTTCAGAAGCGGTTTGTGTTTCGATTACAGCCCAATCATATCGAACAGTTAGGGTAATCTCGGTCATTTCGTCCGAAGAATAATCCAACTCTCCATAAGTCGCGCCAGTAAGGAAGGGATTCCAAAGAGTCCAGGTTTCAACGGCTTGACCAGTAGAGTTAATTTGAGAAATAACAACTGATCCCATCGCTGCAACAGATGCTTGCTTAGAGATTGTTGTTGTATCAGTAACGTCTTTTGGCGGATTATATCCACTTGCTCTAATAATTGCAGCCGTGTTAATTGCCGCGTCCGGACTCACTGGGTCGACCAAAGTAATTGTAACCTCGCCCCACTCTGCCCTTCCTGGATAATAAAATTTATGATTTAAAAAGTTGTGTTCGATTGTAGAGATTGTGATTTCCGGCTTTTTGCAGCTCTTGGCGTACCAAGTTGCCCCATTAGGCATTCTACCTATATCAACCAAAAATCTATATGCTCTTTTCGGATCTTCAAATTGTGCATCAGTCCAAAACGCCATTTAACTAATTCTCCCTTGTGCTTCGTTTCGCACTATTAAGTAGTCGCTCAAAATGTAATTACTTGGATTAATCATCGAAAGATGCTCCGGTTCTCGTAATTACGAAGTCGACCGCAATAAACTCGATTGCTCGTGCCGGCTTCAAGAAGATCTTCGCATACATGATGTTCTGGTCTACCAAGTCTGGCGTTGTTGTTGTGTCATCAAGAATGACTTTCCATTCGCTCAACCCAAGTCTGGATTGAACACTCGCCAAGAATGGTCTTACTTCGCCCAAGAATCTGTTCCAAGTTACTTGAACATTTTGATCGAATAAGATTCCTGATGAAATTCTAGAAACCTGCTTCTTGATGTAAATTAGCAATCTGCGAACGTTAATTCTGTCCAGTGCAGATCTCGTGACCTGTAGAGTCTTTTGTCCGAAGACCACAATTCCTTCTGATGGGAATGTCGCGATCGGATTGATATTTGCTTCATAGAGATTGTCTCTGTCCTTGGATGTCAGTCTTCTCGTAATGTTTGTTACTGGCCACCCTGCGGCGCCTTCTGTCAAACCACCTCTATTAAATCCTGCTGGTGCGAACCAGACTTCAGATTTTGCTTCTGAAGAGGCCAACGTGCCCAGGGCGATAACGGACGGAGGAGCCCACAAGAGTTGATTCGAGATTGTATCAAGAACCTGAACCCAGGGATAGTAGGTACATGCGTAAGAAGAGTTAATTCCCCTTGTTCTTAAATTGCTGACACACTCTGTAATCGTCGCCTGATTTCTTTGTTGGAATGTCTCATCGGAGTCCGTGAATGGCGTGTATACTTGGGGTATATCAATGATTGCCAAGGCGTCTGCTCGGTCTTCACATGTATCGATTAAATGTTGTGTCAAAGATGCGTTAGTTACTCCCGGAATTGTCATGACGTTGCACTCAACAAAATCTGGATCTTTGACTGTATCGACGGATCTCTTGATAGAATTGAATGCGTAGTTGGCTGTATCTAAATTTCCGCCATCGTCAAGAAGGCCGTTTCTAAATGGCTCTGCCTCGGTGATATCAAGACCGTCGAAGCCACCATAAAGAGGCGCTGTGATCCTGTTATATCCTTGTGTGAGGATTTCTTGCCAAGAGGAAGATACTGCTGTTGCAGAGGATCCTGCGGCTCGGGAGCCAGATTGCCAAAATGCTGTAGCGGATCCAGACAATACCACATCGTCAAGGGAAACTGTCCAGCTATACTCAACAAGGTCGCTGGTGATTCCAGCCAGAGAGTCTTCTGCTGTGACATCTTCAGGCTTTCTCCACATGTAATCTCCCCACCCCAAGTCTATCCTGGAGGAGGCTCTAGTTTGAGTGGACATTGGGCCGAAATAAGCGTCGGTTGGGTCTGCGATTCCGCCATCGGAGGCGGATAATCTCAGAAGTTGCTCTGGGAAATTAAGTTTTAGACCGGCGATGACTGTGGATCCTGATCCAACATAAATAGAGTCGGCGCCCAGTGTTCCCTCGGGGGGATCGCAAAGCGGGACAGAGCCAGAGCCAAGGAGGAAACTACTTGCTCCCTCGATGTCAATACCGGTGAAGTCGGCGGTTGGTGGTGTTCCCTCGACCGTCTTGAATCTCAAAGGACCCGTACAGCCGAATGGAAGAAGTCTCGCGTCCATGAGGCCAGATTCAATATCTGGGTTCATGTCCATTCTAATATATTTCGATTTATTGACGTACTGGCCATATTGCCTCAAGCGTCTCTGGGTGTAGTCAAATTCGTAGTATGTGTCTCCGATCACTCTTCCAATGAAGTTTTCAGAGGATGGATTTAGGTTCAGGTTTGTAAATTGTTCCACGATTTGGACCACGTTGTCTCTATCCGAAGCCGCCCTAACAACAAGGTTGAAAGAACCGAATGGGTCTGAGGTGTTCGTGGAAGCCTTAATGGAATTGATGGAGATCTTCAAGTTGTCTTGTGTCCATCGTCCGCCGTCTAGTGAGGCGACCCTGAAGAGCCTTACCATGTTTTCTGTTCGATAAGCGCCGGTATCTGTTGACAAGTCCTGCGAGAAGAAATATCCTGTTTTCGCATATTGAAAATCAATTTTGTATTCGTCTTTTTGAGCCACGGATCCGGATCCCATAGGAATAAGGATGGCTCTTGTGTCTGCGCTGCTATCAAGGAGTTCGTTGACATCTGTCTCGAATGTTTCGCCGAGCCAGTAGTATTGTTCTTTGCTCTTCAAATTTCCTGTATCAACAAAATCTGTGTTTGTCAATTGGGGATTTGTGTTTAGAACGTTTCGGATAAAGAGGTTTGAATCTCTATTGAAATTGAATGATGCTTTCCAAGGAGTTCCTGTTGGTCCGTATACGGAAAGTCTAAATGCGGCGTCAGAGCCGTTGTCTTCGAAAAGGGCGCATGCGCCTTCGTGTATAATCCCGCCAGTGCTTGAAGAAACGGCTGTTCCGCTCAATGCGAGGGCGCCTTGGTTGCAATATAGGACAGCTCCGAGTGTGCCGGTTACTGCTGACCCCGCTGAAGCGCTAGGAACGATGAATAAGCCGTATGCTCCACCATTGTTGGCTGGATCGGTGTCAAATGTTCCTTGGCATTTCCAGCCTGCGAGAGCGATAGAATTTCCGGTACCTGAATTATCTGGGTTGTCTTCTCCAAGAAGTCGTACCATGGTAATTGGGCCAACATTGGCCTTGAGGTATGCCATAGCGGCATATGAGGCGTAGGTTGGGCCGGTTAGGTTTCCTGCTCTCCAGACATCTCCGCCCGCTCCGCCTCCAGGAATTGGATTTCCAAAGACTTGAATGAATTCGGAAGGAGAGTTAACTGTAACGGGTCGCATCGAGGGCCCCATCCTTGTCCTTCCAACAATGACTGGACCAACTGCCTGACGAATCGCAGGGAGTTGTGAATTGTCGACTTCACTCAGAAATATACCCGGTGAAACAAATTTAAATTTCTTAACTGACATCTAAATGATCTCCTTCTAATAACACAAATTAGATTACTTTATCACATTATAAATAGTTCTCGAAACCACGAAAGTCTCAATAATTATTTATTTGAGGTGCCCTTCTTTTTGAAAAAACCAGGGCGGCCTGTGGCCTCTGGGATAATATACTCATATTCATTCGGCCCAGGGACTTCGTACTGCTCTCGAAGGGCTTCTTTTTTCTTTGTTAGAGCCTCGGAAGTCTTGTCGAGAGCAACGAAAATCTTCTTCTCTGTCAGTTTTGACCTATAAAGAAATGCCCTTAGCTCATCATGTACCTTTCCTATATGATCATCAAGGTTCTTGGTTGCGGCAGCATCTTTCCACGGGATCTCGATGACATCGGGGAGGGGCTTCTCCTCCTCGATTTCTTCTTCGACCTCTTCTTCAACTTCCTCAATTTGAGACGTCTCTTTTGAAAATAGTCCAATTAACTTTTTGAACATATCAACTCCCTCCACTTCAAAGCTAAATAGTATAAAAAAAAGGACCCTCCCACAAAAAGTGAGAGGGTCAGACAATAAATTATAAACTTATGTATCTTTTAATTTAAATTAGCTTTGCAGATCAAACGATTTTGTACCAAAGAAACTAACAACATCCCCCGTAAAGAGGTCAACATTCACTGTGAATCCCTTGATATCTCCCGAACCGTCGTAGTCTACAGTATAGTCTGTATTCTGGTTCATAATCATACCATTGAGAGTGATGTATGTGAACATGGACATAGGTGGCATGTTTAGGCCAGCGGGGTCTGTGAAATCAATTTGTGTTCCTGCGGATATATCCATCTGCATCGGGAGGAAGGTGAAGCCCTGGAACATACCACCGAGACTAACTAAGTCAGCCTTGATATTTGTGATTTCAGCGTCTGCGAGAACTTTAGCAGCAGCGATTTCAGCGTCGTGAGTGGCCTTGTCAGCAGCGATTGAAGCGTCACGGGCGGACTCGTTTGCGTCACGAGCAGCAAGAGCGAATGCTCTTTCAGCAGCATCACCGGCAGTACGAGCAGCTTGCTCGGTTACCATTTCAGCGTCTGCGACAACTTTGGCAGCAGCGATTTCAGCGTCGTGAGTGGCCTTGTCAGCAGCAATTGAAGCGTCACGATTAGACTCGTTTGTAGCCATTTCGGTGCGAATTAAAGCGCGGTCCGTGTCGCCATCAGATTCGTTTCCATCAACGTCAGCTTGAAGAGCGGCACGAATTACTTCAACGGAAGCGTCACGAGCTGCTTCAAAAGCTGCCATTTCGGTGCGAATTAAAGCGCGGTCCGTGTCGCCATCAGATTCGTTTCCATCAACGTCAGCTTGAAGAGCGGCACGAATTACTTCAACGGAAGCGTCACGAGCTGCTTCAAAAGCTGCCATTT
>Ga0208299_1002118_pt1 | contig 13847 bp, 20 predicted proteins | sample 15_taG_FD_184089 | JGI IMG/M metagenome (GOLD analysis project Ga0208299, IMG submission 184089) | Marine viral communities from the Subarctic Pacific Ocean - 15_ETSP_OMZ_AT15312 metaG (SPAdes) (version 2) | ecosystem: Environmental > Aquatic > Marine > Oceanic | place: Pacific Ocean | collected...
CGAATACTTACGAAATATTCAAAGAAGGTTCAGAAGTAATTCATATCAATCCAGACTTTAAAAAGTATAAAGGCAAATTGGATTTCATTTTTACTTCACCACCATACTTTAATAGAGAAGCATACAGTGAAGATGAAAACCAATCATATAAAAAGTATGGTTCATCATATGATTCGTGGAGGCATGGATTCCTTGCACCAACATTAGAAACTTGTGCAGAATATTTAAAACCTGGCAGGTATATGGCATGGAATATTGCAGACTTGTTGGTAGGGGGGAATTACCTTCCACTAGAACAAGACAGTAAAGACATTCTTGCATCTTGCGGATTGGAATATAAATACACAATTAAAATGGCGTTAGAAGGAATGCCAGGGCAAAACAGAATGGGTGAAGATGGAAAACCTACCTGTAAAAATTATTGTATGGTAGACGGTAAATATTTTAAATATGAACCAGTACTTGTATTTTGGAAACCAGAAGAATGAAATTTCTAGTAACAGGTGGTGCAGGATATATCGGTTCTCATGTTGTACTTAAATTAATAGAACAAGGACATGATGTCAACATTATTGATAATCTTTCTAGAGGCAGTATAGAAATTATAGATTGCCTTAAACATAATGGATGGGACGGAGAATTTTTAAAATCTGATATTGGAGATATTGAAAAGGTCGGGAAGTTTTTAAACGAAAACTCTCACGATTGTGTTATTCATTTCGCATCTTTTATTTCCGTAGGAGAATCAACAAAAAACCCAATACAATATTTTGAAAATAATGTATCACAATTTCCTAAATTTCTTTCTAGTGTAGTATTTCATGGTATAGAAAAATTCATACTTTCAAGTAGTGCCGCTGTCTATGGAGTCCAAAAAGATAACATTCCAATCAAAGAAACTGTACCACTCTTTCCCTCTAGTCCGTATGGAACAACAAAGGTAATGTTGGAACAAATGTTAGATGCATACTCTAAGAGAAACCCCAAATTTAAATTTGCAAGTCTTAGATATTTTAATGTAGCAGGATGTAATATAGACCAAAAGATAGGAGATGTTTTGTTTGCAGACAAAGAAAATTTAATTCCTATGTGTTTATCTTGTGCCGCTGGAATTAGAGATAAAATTTCAATTTATGGCACGGATTACAATACCAAAGACGGAACTTGTATCCGTGATTATATTCATGTGGATGATTTGGCAGATGCCCATATAGAAATTGTAGAACACCTAGACAATGATTATTATAATGTAGGAAATGGAGTTGGATATTCTGTTAGAGATATTGTTAATTCGTGCCTAAAGATAACTGCCCGTAAGATGGAAGTGGTAGAAAATGATAGAAGGTCGGGAGACCCAGATTTTCTATGTGCAGATGCCACAAAATTACAAAAGAAAATAAAATGGAAGCCTAAAATAAAAGATATTGATGAAATTACTAGGTCTGCTTGGGAATGGATTAGAAAGATAAAACATCTTCCTTGACAAATTCAAAAATTAAGGTATAATATAGTAATGACAAACATAAACAATCTATCATATAAAGAGTATATTATAACAGGTCTAGAAGGACTGTCTAAAAATTTCACTGTAAAAACATATAAACTTGCCGGTAAAGAAGAGTGGAAGGGATTTGAAAGAGGCAGAGATGTTAGAGTTCAAATACAATGGAAAGGCGACTGTATTTGGGAATGGATACTTGAAAAGGCCTTTTGGATACAAAGAAACACCAATAAAGAAGATAGAGTTTGGATGCGTAAATACGCAGATATAAAACTTGATGCGTGTAAAAATGCCATAGTAAAAAAGAAACCCACTACTAAAAAGAAGACGGCAAAAAATATCAAAGTAGGACAAACTCAAGATAGTTTTGAGAAAATGAAACGAAGCAAACAATGATTTTAATAGACAATAGCCAAATTTTAATAGCAAATGTATTTCAAGCAATTAAATATTCTGATATATCTGATGAGAATTTGATAAGACATATGGTATTAAACTCTTATAGGATTTATCTGAATAAATTTAAAAACAAATACGGAGAAGTAGTAATATGCCACGACTCTGCCGATTGTTGGAGAAAAAAAGAATTCCCACACTACAAAATAAATAGAAAAAGAAACAAAGACAAATCACAGCACGATTGGAAAGCCATTTTTAATTGTATGTCAAAAATGAAAAAAGAGGTAGAATTGGTTTTTCCTTGGAAAAATATATCAGTTCCAAATGCAGAAGCAGATGATATCATTGCAGTATTAACAAAATACCACCATGCCACAGAGCCGATTGTAATCGTTTCAAATGATAAAGATTTTCAACAACTTCAGCGTTATAAAAATGTTAAACAATATAGTCCACTCAAGAAATCTTTTATTAAGTGTGATGACCCAGAGTATTATTTAATGGAACATATAATAAAAGGCGATGCATCCGATTGCATTCCAAATATTTTGAGTGATGATGATGTTTTTTTAGATGAAAACAAAAGACAAAAACCATGCGGAACAAAAAAGGCTTCTAAAATTATAGAAGATTTAAATGAATGGAACAATACAGAAAATTGGAAGAGAAATCAAACACTGATAGATTTAAATAAAATTCCAGAAGATATAGAACACAACATTGTAGAAGCCTATAATTCTTGTGTTCCTTCTGACAAAAATATATACGATTATTTTATAAAAAATAAACTAGGAAAATTACTTGAAAATATACAAGAATTCTATTGAATATTTTTAAAAAGGGAGTATAATTGAGTAATGTCAAAGAAAAGAAATCATAATGATTATGATGAAGATAGAAAATCCTCAGAAAAATCTATGCGTAAGCAAAGAAAAAAGAGTAAAAGCAGTAAAAGAAGTAAAGAAAAAGATTACCTCAAAGATGTGTTGAGTGGAAATATTGACCCAGATGCATATCAAGATTACATAGAACACCGCCAGTGAATTAAATTTATAATGGAGAATATATTATGACCACCACAACAACAAGCGGATTGAAAATTTCTAATGAAACATTAGAAATACTTAAAAACTTTTCATCCATCAATTCTAACATTTTAGTAAAACCAGGAAATGTAATTTCTACAATTTCTCCTGTAAAGAATATTATGGCAGAAGCAAAGGTTTCGGAAAATTTTGATTGTGAATTTGGAGTATGGGATTTAAATAAATTCTTAGGTACAATTTCATTATTTAAAGACCCAGAGTTTTGCTTTGAGGAAAAATTTGTAAGCATTACATCTAATACAAACAAATCAACCGTCAAATATTATTATTCAGAACCATCACTTTTAACTACGATAAACAAAAAGATTGTGATGCCCGAAATAGCAGTACATTGTACATTGACAGAGGAACAACTGACAGAAATTAAAAAAGCATCATCTATATTACAGGTGAATGATATTGCCATTCGTTCTAGTGGTTCTACCGTTGAGTTGGTTACTATGGATAAAAATGACAAGTCTACGAATAATTTTTCAATAGACATTGGCAACAATACTGATGGTTCAGACTTCGTGTTTTATTTTAAATCTGAAAATTTAAAAATGTTACAGGGAAGTTATGATGTGAGAATAACAGAAAAGGTAGTTAGTGAATTCCAACACCAATCGAAAGACCTAACATATTGGGTAGCACTAGAAAGTGATTCTAAATATTCATCATGAAAACAGCACTAATCACAGGTATAAGCGGTCAAGACGGTTCTTATCTTGCAGAGTTCTTATTAGAAAAGGGATATGAAGTACACGGAATTGTTAGAAGACATTCTGTGGCAGAAAATCAAACTGCACGACTGAAACATTGTTTCGATGATTTACATTTACATTATGGAGATGTTACAGATTTATCTTCATTGATTCAAATAATTAAAGAATGTGAACCAACAGAAGTCTATAACATTGCCGCGCAATCTCATGTCCGAATAAGTTTTGACATTCCAGTATATACTGCGTGTGCAACAGGTATGGGTTTTCTTAATGTTTTAGAAGCAGTTAGAATAGTAAACCCACAGATAAAAATATATCAAGCATCATCTTCGGAAATGTTTGGCAATTGTATTGATGATGATGGATTTCAAAGAGAAACAACTCCTATGAATCCAGTAAGTCCCTATGCTTGTGCAAAAGTATTCAGTTATAATATTGCTAGGAATTATAGAAATTCTTACAATATGTTTATTAGTAATGGTATCCTGTTCAATCACGAATCTCCGAGAAGAGGTTCTAATTTTGTAACAAGTAAAATTGTTAAGGGTGCTATTGACATTGCCGCGGGAGAAGCAAAAGAACTTAGACTAGGAAATTTGGATGCTACAAGAGATTGGGGCCATGCAAAAGATTATGTTAAGGCAATGTGGATGATGTTGCAAGCAGACAAGCCTGACGATTATGTTTGTGCAACAGGTATATCACATAGTGTTCGTGATGTGTGTGAGTATGTTTTCAGAAAACTTAATATGGACTACAAGGATTATGTTGTTTTGGATGAAAGATTTTTAAGACCAGAAGAACTAAAAGATTTAAAGGGCGATGCTACAAAACTTAGAACAGAATTAAATTGGCAACCAGAACATACATTTGAAACTCTTTTAGATGATATGATGGTAAGTGATGAAAATTATTATAAGGCATTTAAAGATGTTCATGTGCCTTATGATTCGGTAAGATAACTATGACTACAATGACTAAAGATTTTTTATGGGTCGAAAAATATAGACCTTCAACAATAAATGAATGTGTATTACCAAAAGACATTAAAGATACTTTCAACGGAATAGTTGAAAGTGGAGAAGTTCAAAATCTTCTTTTGTCTGGTGGTGCGGGATGTGGGAAAACCACAATCGCAAAAGCACTCTGCAACGAATTAGATATCGATTGGATTTTAATTAACTGTTCTGAGGATGGAAACATAGACACACTTCGGACTAAAATTCGTAACTTCGCTAGTAGTGTTTCAATTGCCGGCGGAAGTAAAGTAGTTATACTTGACGAATTTGATTATGCAAACGCACAAAGTATGCAACCCGCGCTCCGCGGCTTTATTGAAGAATTTGCCAATAACTGTAGATTCATTCTTACTTGTAATTTTAAGAATAGAATTATTGAACCTTTACATTCTAGATGCACAAATATAGAATTTAGAATACCAAATACAGAAAAACCTAAAATGGCTGCTCAATTCTTAAAAAGAATTGAATATATTTTGGATGAAGAAGGTGTCGCGTATGAAGAAAGAGTACTAGCACAATTAGTAATGCGCCACTTTCCTGACTTCCGTAGAGTAATAAATGAATTACAAAGATATTCTGTAGCAGGTACAATAGATATTGGTATTCTATCCAAAGTGGGTAGTATTAAAATCGATGAATTGACTACTGCAATGAAGTCAAAAACATTTTCGGATGTTCGTAAATGGGTGGTAGAAAACTTAGATAATGACCAAACCAGAATATTCAGAAAGATTTATGATGGATTGTATAAAACATTAGAATCTCAAAGCATCCCAAGAGCAATTTTAATTTTAGCAGAATATCAATATAAGTCTGCATTTGTGGCAGACCAAGAAATTAATATGACTGCTTGTCTAACAGAACTTATGGTGGAGTGCGAATTTAAATGAGCAGATTAAAAGGTGGATATAAACCGATACCACCAGAAGTAACAATTAAAGAATCGCCTATTGATGGCTTGGGTCTTTTTTCAGTCGAATCTATTGAAGAAGGAATTATAGTGGGTCTGACACATAAAAGTGAATTTAATTTTGAAGATGGGTATATTAGAACACCATTGGGTGGATTTATAAACCATTCTGACCATCCGAATTGTAGATTAGTTCCCAGAGCAATTGACAACGGCCATGTTTTATATTTAGAAACATTAAGAACAATAGAATCGGGTGAAGAATTAACAACGAAATATTCAATAGGGAGGTATTAAGATGGCCAAAGGATTTAAACCCCATGGCGACTTTGTTGCGGTAGAATTTATAGGTAAAGGTGAACAAACAGAAACTGGATTATATGTTAAACCAAGAGAACATCCATTTTATTGTAAAGGTAGAGTAATTTCTATTGGTCCAGGAGAATTAAATCAACAGGGAAAAATACATCCTGTTGAATTTAAAGAAGGGGACTACATCATCTATGATAAAAGACAAGGTGTCGAAGGATATATGGGGCTTGCTTTAGTTAAAGTGCAATCCATAATTGCGATTGTAGATAAAGACACAGACATATCATGAAACTTGGTGATTATCTAAAAGCAATAAATTATACTAAAGAATCTTTAATGGATTCAGAGGACTCATATATTGAAAAAGAATATTTGCCGTTTATTGTAAACAGGTGTTTGTCTTTTTTTCCAGATACTATTATTCAAGCAAATGAAATGAACTTACATAACGACATAGACAAAAAGATGCAATTTGATTTTCTTATGGGTACTATAAGAAAGAGCAAGAGATTTAGTCCGTGGCTTAAAGAGGAACTTCCAGAAAATATTGATATTGTAAAAGAATATTTTGGTTATAATAATAAAAAGGCAAAAGAGGCCCTGGTTATTCTAAAGAAAGAAGATATTGAAGAAATGAAGATAAAACTCTCAAAAGGAGGAATTTCCTAAATAATAGGAAGTACCAAAAGTGATGAGAGGATATCGTAATGGGTGATAAAATAAATATAGACCATCTGGTAGAGATTAAACTTACAGACGAAGAAGATTTTCTAAAAATCAAAGAAACTCTAACCAGAATAGGCATTTCTTCAAGAAAAGAGAATAAGTTATACCAATCATGTCATATCTTACATAAGAGGGGACGGTATTATATCGTTCATTTTAAAGAGTTGTTTGAACTTGACGGACTAGAAAGCAATATTGATGAAAAGGATATAGCGAGGAGAAATACCATAGCAAACCTTTTATCAGAATGGGGTCTTTGTGAACTAGTAGATGAAGAAAAAACAGAAGAACCAGTTTTAAGTATTAAACAGTTAAAAATATTATCCCACAAAGAAAAAAGTGAGTGGGAATTATGTCCTAAATATCATATAGGAAAGAAATATTAATTAATGGAGTGAAATGATGAAAATCGATATTCGTAATGTTAGGTGCAGATGGATTAATCTAGACAGCGCCAAAGAAAATAAAGATATGATGCTCAAGCAGTTTGAAGATATGGAACTAAAAGACCATAAAAGGTTTTCTGCCAGACAGATTGAGCCTCCACCAGCGACACCAAAATCAATCTATCATTATAGAGGTTGCGCTCAATCCCATATTGATATATTAGAGGAAGAAACCAAGTTGCCTCTTCTTATATTAGAAGACGATGCAAAGACAAATGAAAACTGGTATTCTCCTATTATTGACAATGTTCCTGAAGACACCGATGCAATTTATCTAGGAGTATCTCATGGAGATGGTAGATACATTGCACAGGATATAGGAAACAATCTTGCTTCAATTAAAGGCGTGTTTGCCACTCATGCAATTCTTTTTCTAACAGAAAGATATAAAGAAGCAGTAATTGAAACCGCAAAAGATTTCGTATATAATAAAAATACCCCATTTGATTTAGGATGTGCAGGATTGCAACACAAATTTAATGTCATCACCACACACCTTCCCATATTTTATCAAGCGGATGACAGGACGAGCGCAAACAAATGGGAAAATCTCACTCGACAACCACTAAGAATGTTAGCACAAGGTGCAGGTGTATTAGGACCTGGATTTGGTGCAGGACCACAAGGAGCGAATTAATGATATGTTTTCCACGATTAGGTGATTATGGTTATCTCGGTAATGCAATGTTTCAATATTCTGCATTATTAGGAATTGCTAACAAACAAGGATATGAAGTATATTACGACCCTACAAAGAAAGGTAATATGGTAACACTTCATGATGAATTTAATATCAGCAAATATACGAGTATGCCTCACCATGAACAAGTCCATGCAATTAGAAAGATATGGAAAGAACCTAATTTTCATTTTAATGAAGAAGCATTTTCTGTTGAAGAATATACAGGATTAAATGGATATTTTCAATCAGAAAAATATTTTAAACATATTGAAGATGATATTAGGTCAGAATTTAAATTTTCAAACGGTATAGAAAAAGAATGTAAATCTAAATTAGACCAAGCACATGGAGATAATAAAACTGTTATTGGCGTTCATGTTCGTTTGGGGGATTATCAAGCACTGGAACATGTATATGTTCCTCTATTGAAAACACCATATTATAGTTCTGCAATAGAGTATATTAATAATAATGTTGACGGAGAAAAAACATTTGTAATATTTAGCGATGGAATGGATGTTTGTAAATCAGTATTCCGCGGTGACGAATTTGCCTTTGCAGAAGGTGGAACAGCAATACAAGATATGTGTCTTATGAGTATGTGCGACCATAATATTATATGTAATAGTTCTTTTAGTTGGTGGGCGGCATGGTTAAATGTAAACAAAAACAAAAAAGTCATTGCACCTACCGAATGGTTCGTTCCAAATGAAAAAGACCCAAAGGATACAAAAGATTTATATTGTGAAGACTGGATTCGTCTGTGATTAATATTGTAATACCAATGGCAGGATTGGGAAACAGATTTCAAGTTGAAGGATTTGATAAACCAAAACCACTAATTGACATTAATGGCATCCCAATGATACAAAGAACAATAAACTCTTTGGGAATAGATGGAAGATATATCTTTATCACAAGAAAGACTGATTATTCCAATGATATAAATTCTATATTAAAAGAAATAAAGCCGGATTGTATAATCGAAGAAATTGATTATTTAACGGAGGGCCCTGCATCAACATGTAACTTAGTATCCAAATACATTAACGATGATAATCCTTTGGTGATAGCAAACTGTGACCAAATCATGTGGTGGTCGGGTTCTAATTTCATTTCTAGTTGCGCCGCTTCTGATTGTGATGGGACGGTAGCCACATATACATCTCAAATAACAAAAAATAGTTATGCCAGATTAAATAAATTTGGTTATGTAGAAGAATTAAAAGAAAAAGAAGTCATTAGTGATATTTCATTAAATGGTATACATTTTTGGAAAAGAGGGATTGACTTCATTGAAAGTTATGATAGAATGGTAAAGTTGAATGATAAAGCACCCAATGGAGAATATTATGTGTCTTTGAGTTACAATCATATGATAGAAAGTGGAAAGAAGGTCGGAATATACCACATACCAAATTACCAACACAATTCCGTTGGTACACCCGATGATTTGAGAGAATATATTAAAAATGAAAATGCATAAGATAGACGATATGACAAGAGGTTGGTTTATTGGAAATTTTGAACCATCTGTTCTAAGAACAAAAGATTTTGAAGTTGGAGTTCTGACACATAAGAAGGGTGAATATTGGCCGCCACACTATCACAAATTTAGTGATGAGTATAACTTATTAATAAAAGGTAAAATGGTAATACAAAAGAAAGAATTAAACGAAGGTGATATTTTTATTATAGAAAAGAATGAAGTTGCAGACCCAGATTTTTTAGAAGATTGTATAGTATTGGTAGTAAAGGTCCCCTCTGTTGTAGGAGATAAAGTATTGGTATGAGATATAAAATGAAATTCTATAGAGAAAATATTAATGAAGAAAAATATATCATTGCGACATATCAAATGTCGTCAAAAACAACTCTTAAAGATGCCGCCTGGAATTTGGCCATCGGACAAAGTGTTGGCAATCCCAATGTGAGAAATTCTTGGGAAACTGATGAATTGTTTGAAAGAAATTCTTGTATTATTATAGGTGATGAGAATTATTTAGATTCGCTGTCTGATGGTGTTGTTGAGATTGCTTTCCCTGTTGTAAATACAGATTGGGATAATGACGGCATATCCCATTTACTTTGCCAACTAATGGGCGGCCAAATGGATATTGATATAATTACAAAGTGTAGACTCGTTAACATTCAGTTTCCTAAATGTGTTGAAGAAAGGTTTCTCGGCCCCAAATATGGAATATCTGGTATGAGAGAATTTACAGGTCAATATAATAAACCTTTATTTGGTTCTATTATTAAACCAAAAATTGGTCTAATGCCAGAGCAACTTTTGGATATGACTAAACAACTTGTGGACGGCGGGGTTGATTTTATTAAAGAAGATGAAATTATGTCTAATCCATCTTTTTGTTCTCTTGAAAATAGAGTTGAAATGATTAGCAATTATATTAATAATTGTGGTAGAAATGTTGTATATTCTTTTTGTGTGAATAGTGACCCACATGCAATTTTAAATAGAGTAAAGTTTGTCCACGATAATGGCGGAAATGGAGTCCATCTAAATGTTTGGTGCGGTCTTGGTGCATACAACTCTGTCCGTAAATTAGATTTACCAATTAATATTCATTTCCAGAAGAGTGGTGATAAAGTATTCACCGATTCTTCCCACAGGTTTGGTATCGATTGGGATGTTATTTGTGATATTGCAGGACTGATTGGTGTTGATACTATTCATTCTGGAATGTGGGGCGGTTATTCAAGTGATGATGAAAACGATTTAAGAAAAACATTATCCATTCTTCGTTCTAGAAATGTCATCCCCGCATTAAGTTGTGGCATGAAAGCGGAATTAATTGAACCAATCAATGATAAGTTTGGTATCGATTATATGGCAAATGTTGGCGGTGCTATTCATGGTGACGAAGATGGAACAACCGCAGGTGCATCAAAAATTAGGAAAGCAATAGAAAAATATGACAACACATAATAATTCTATGATATACATTGCACACAGAGGAAATATAAACGGAAGAAATGTCGAAGAAGAAAATCGACCAGAATATATTTTAAATGCTCTTGAACATGGGTATGATGTTGAAATAGATATTCGACACCACAACGGAAGAATATATCTGGGACATTCTGAACCCCAATATAAAATCGATAAAGATTTTTTAAAAGCAGATGGATTATGGATTCATTGTAAAGATATTAAGGTGGCAGAACGAATGTTAGAATGGGATGAAGATATTAATTGGTTCTGGCATCAAAGAGATTATATGACAATTACAAGTAAGGGTCATGTTTGGTGTTATCCAGGAAAAGAAATACGAGGCGGAATAATAAATGATTTCGGTCAAAACTATATTACAAAAAAGAATATAGCCGGTATCTGTAGTAATAATATTGAAGATTGGAAAAATCTATGAAGACAGCAGTTTGTATTTCAGGACAACCAAGATTTTTTGATGTTGGCCAACACTTCATCTATAATAATATTATAAAACCAAATGACTGTGATGTTTTTCTTCATGGTTGGTATGACAAAAACAAGCCTGGAAGTCCTTATTCTTGTGCTTCATGGAATGAAGGCATGAGTGATGTTTCGGGTGAAGAAACAGATAGAATTCTGTTAGAAATGTATCAACCGAAGTTATATACATTTGAACCAGAATATAAAAGTTTTCCAACACCAAGAGATATTGAAGAATATGAAACAAAAAATACAACTGATGCAACAGCCAATATTATATTCAGTATGTTTGATTCTATCTGTAAAAGTATTAAGTTAAAAGAAAAATATGAAAAAGAAAATGATTTTACATATGATTGTGTGGTTAGGTTAAGATATGATTGTGCGGTAATTGATTCTGTTGATTTTTCTAGTATATCCCAACACGAAGATTTTGACAATTCAATTTATTATTGTGATGTAATTAGAAATCCTAATGTAATGTGTGATTATTTTAACTTTGGAAGTTCAAAGAATATGGATAAGTATGCCGAAATCTTTGATAATTTAGATTCCTATTGGAACGAAGATAAAGCATTACTTTGTGGGGAAGAGATGTTGACTTATCACATAAGACAACACAATAAATTTAATACTATTGGTTTGCCAATCAGCACCTTATTGATTAGAGATAGAGAATTGAAAAATCAAAATTTTGGTAGAGTATATCCTCAGAGTGTAAGCACATGAAACTGCCGGTAAAATTAGTAGGAGCAGACAAAGAAACTCAAGATAGAATACGGACTATTTGGGGTCCAAACGAATACATGAATCAAGACACACAAAATAAAAAATTGTTTATGGTAGGTAACGACCCTTGTTGGACAGACCCTAAACAAATATCACCCAATGAAGACTCTAATTGGATATTAGACGAAAATGGAATTAAAATTTTTGTTGACCATCTACTGGTAGAAGGTCTTAAATGTCAAGACAAAATAAAGTATGCATGGATATATGAACCTACTGCAATAATAAAACCATTCGTAGACCATGTTAAGGATAATGTAGAATTGTATACAAACAGTTATAATAAAATCTTTACCCACAACAAAGAATTGGCAAGTCTTCATGAAAATATTATTTTTGTAGAACCAGGATTCCCCAGTTGGATTGAAGAACCACAAATACACAAAAAGACAAAATTGGTTTCTATGATAACATCAACAAAAAATTTCTGCGAAGGACACAGACAAAGAATAGTTTGGGCAAATAAACTTCAAGGAAAATTAGACCTATTTGGTAGAGGACACAATCCAATTGTAAAGAAAGAAGAGGGGCTTTGTGATTATATGTTTTCTGTGAGTATGGAGAATGATGACACAGAATTATGCTTCACTGAAAAATTATTGGATTGTTTCTTAACTGGAACTGTTCCAGTTTATTGGGGATGTAAAGGCATAACTGAACTGTTTGATGATAATGGAATCATATGGTTAAACAATGATTTTAATGTTGACAATTTATCCGAAGACCTGTATAATACAAAATTAGAAAGTATAAAAAGAAACTTTGAAACTGCTGTGAACATCAACAAAGGCATTTCAGAAATGTTAGATTTATTTGTAGACAATCATATAATGAAAGAAGAAGAATCATGATTCTTGTTACAGGCGGCACAGGACTATTAGGAAAAACATTATCAAAATATTTGAATGGTGATGATATCTTATGGTTGGGGTCAAAAGATGCAGACCTTAGAGATGTAAATATTACAAAAGATTTGTTTGAATTTTATAAACCATCTACAGTTATACATTTGGCTGCCAAAGTTGGTGGAATTTTAAGTAATGTAAAACACCAATATGATTATTATATTGATAATGTTAGAATTAATACTAATGTTATTGATGAATGTATTAGAACGCAATCAAAGATTATTGCAATTTCTAGTTCTTGTGTGTATCCTGCAAATGCAAAAAAATATCCACTAACAGAAAAACAAGTACATGAAAGTATGCCAGAACCAACTAATGTTTCTTATGCTTATACAAAAAGAATGATGGATATTCAATTGAAAGCCGCGAGAGAAAATTATGGAATAGATTCAGTTATTCTTTATCTTGGAAATCTTTATGGAATAGATGACCACTATAATGATACGGAAAGTCATTTAGTCCCTGCATTAATTTATAAGTTTCACAATGCCAAAATAAACAAAAAAGAAACAGTAGAACTGTATGGAGATGGAACACCATTAAGACAATTTACTTTATCTGATGATGTGGCAAAAGTTATTAGTAAATTTGTTACAAACTATATTCCGGGTTCATATAATGTATCTTGTCCAGAAAATTTGAGTGTAAAACAAATTGCTGAAATTGTAAAAGATACCGTTGGTTACAAGGGTACTATAAAATTCAATGGGCAATATAATGGAGTTCACAGAAAAGATGTAAATTGTTCTAAATTATTAAAACAACATGATGTTAATTTTACCCCACTAAAAGAAGGTGTAAAACTTGTGTATGATAAAGTGAAGGATTCATTATTATGTGGAAGTTGATGAGCGACAATGCAATAACCAAAGAAGACAGAAATGCCATGGCAGATTTCATTTCTTC
>Ga0208299_1002119_pt1 | contig 13839 bp, 29 predicted proteins | sample 15_taG_FD_184089 | JGI IMG/M metagenome (GOLD analysis project Ga0208299, IMG submission 184089) | Marine viral communities from the Subarctic Pacific Ocean - 15_ETSP_OMZ_AT15312 metaG (SPAdes) (version 2) | ecosystem: Environmental > Aquatic > Marine > Oceanic | place: Pacific Ocean | collected...
TTGCTTCTTCAATAAAATTCAATTGATGATTGTTCAATTGCTCTAATTCTCTAGCTAGTTCTAAAGCTATTTGTTTATCGCTTATCTTTGAACTTATAAACCAACCATATCTAGCTTGTGCCCACATAGCCACACCTGCTGATAGTGCTATTAATTCTGGTGTCATTTCTTTTTGATACATTAGGCTACCTCAATACTTTTTTTTTCTTCTATAGCTTGTTGTGCAATAAATCCTAGATACTCATAACTCTCTTTATCAATTTCCTTCTTATCTAAAACTTCAGTCCAACGCTCTTCTTCTAAATATCTATTTGGATGACAAATAATTCCTTTCTTCCACTTCTTGCTTTCATTAATCCTCAATAAAACATCAGCAACTAAATCATCAGCCATAGGCTCTAGCTTTTGTTTTTTCCATCTCCTAAAAACACGATTCTTACCTGTTTTGTGTTTTGGATAAACATCCCACCATTTTTCAAATCCGGGTGTATATATATCTGTACCTTTAACTGTACTAATACCTGTATCTATGCCCGTATCTGAATTGGTCACCCCTGAAGTTACTGTTTCGGTCACCGTATCGTTACCGTTCTGGTCATGGTTACCGTTTTGGTCACCGTTTGACTTATGAGCAATAAGTTTCTCTACATCTTTAATTTCGTATTCACACCATTGAGACTTACCACCATTGCCTTTTTTAGAAATCCAACCTAACTTTTCAAGCTGTGTTGTAATATTTGAAACTCTAGTTAAGGGGTAACCAGTTCTATCAGAAATCATTTCTCTACTAATTCTTGCAAGATTGGTGTTTTTCTTTCTCCAAGATAAAATAGCCATTAATACTCTAATTTGACGAAGTGTTAAACGGTCATCAGAAAGAATCTCATAAGGTAAGAATAGAAAATTAGGTTGGAAATTACTCATTTAAACTCCATATCTCAAAATTAAAGTAACCCTCGCCCCTCTTAACCACCTTCTTAATCACCTCTGCCTTCATAATTCGCCTATCATCAAAGTCATACTTCTTCTGTAATATGTCTTGTAAAGGCTTCACAGGGTTATCCCAATCCGCAATTTTGTTAAGTCCAAATTCATACCTCACCTGTAAATCCCCTTCTGGAATCTCATATTTCTCTGGCAGTAGTTCAAGTATTTCTTTCTCATAGTCCTTGTAAAGTGGTGTTTTAAACCTCTTGCCTTGCCAACAAGCATTAACGCTAAGTGGTTTTCTATGTATCTGTATCGTCATCTTCTATATAAACTTCTATAAAACCTTTACACTTTTTCTCTAATTTTGGTGTATATCTTTGTTGTCTGGTATTTCTCATTTTTGGTGATGGGTTATTTATCTGGTGTCTAGCACACAATCTAGCTAAAGGACAGGTAGATATACAGGTTTGAAGCATACAATTCCTACTGTTTTAAGGTTTACTTTTGTGTTATAATTAGTCATGTAAGGATTGTGTACTATAACAGATTTATATAAAATTCTGTTTTTAATTATATACACATTTATTGATAATGCAACTGATTTTTTAAAAAAAATGAATATATTAGGTCAAAGAGTTAAAGAATTACGCTTAAAACAAGGGCTAACGCAACAAGAAGTGGCTGATAAATTATCTACTTCTAATATGAATATTGCGAATATTGAGTCAGGTCGTGTCAAAAATCCTCGAAATCTAACAGAACTAGCAGAGATATTGAAGAGTTCGCCCAATTACCTTCTTGGTGGTGAAAGCGATATTCTTGAGCTAGACGCAGAAATACATCTTTTAGCTGTTGATAAAGAAGTAAAAAATGACTTTGGTAAAGATTTATATGTTATCTCTATAGATAAAAATGAAAAGTTATTTCTTACAGATAGTGCTACAGTCGAAGCTAAAATAAAAAAAGTATTTAGCGAAAAAAAATAACCTTAAATGTATTCTTTTTTTCTGATAACATTATAAAAAGTAAGGTTGATTATGAACCTTAATGTTAATGCCTAATTAACACAAAAACATTAGGTGATGGTCAGCAATTCATGTTGTAGTTGCATCTAAAAAACTTAATAATTACCTAACCTGCATTTACCTATTTGAGCAGTCTAAACACTAAAGGGAATCGTTTGAGATGGTGTCTCTGATTGAGATTAAAAAGCAATCAAAAACACACCAGAGCGTACAGGCAGTTAATCGTGATAAACCTGCTTGTATAAACAATTAAAAGCAACGAGCTGGAGGGGCATCGTAACGACCAGCTAAAAAAGCGTAGGAGAAGTAAATGTTAGAAAATGTAGAAGAAGTAAAACCTGTATCTACAGGTATCAGTACAACAGCAAAGTTTACAGCATGGTCAAAACATTGTTGTAAGTATTATGATGAGTTAGTAGAGTTATTAGTCGATGGAAAATATATATTGGCTAAAGACATAACTATTGCATCAGCCTTAGTAAGTGATATTTATTATCACACTAAGCAAGTTCCCTTTAATGAACAATTAATAGATATGACTAATGATTTATATCATTGGATTTCAATGTCTATTAGAGGGCATGAGCTAAAAGAATTGTTTGCACCTCCCGAAACATAATTTCTTTTAACTTTAGAAGAGCCAGAGTTTAATTGCTCTGGCTTTTTTTTGTCTACTCGCTTTCATTTAATTTAGGGTTTTTTTAAAATAACATTTGACTTTTTATATTTTATAAAGTAGAATGTTCTTTAAGTTAATTGAAATTGAGGGCAATAAGATGAAAATGAGTTTTAGAGAGGTGTTCGACACACCGACATATATGGACGAGCCAGAGCCTACTGGCGACAAGTGGAGGATGGAAGCCTTCGAGAGTTTTTTTGATACATACGAAACCAAAATTGAGTTTTTAATTGAATCTAAAGAAAGCACTAAAAAGCTAATAGATGAAAAATCTTTTACTGAAGAAAAGTGGGCAAATTTAATTACCAAGATACGAAAGATTGAAGATGATATTTATTACTATGCCGAAACTTTCAGCTACAAGGGTTGGGATATTGACCTTTGCAATGACTGGCATAAATTTTGGTACGCACTATGATAGTTTTTCCAGAAAATCGAAAAGAGTATCTCAACTCTAAACCTAGAGCATATCGAATTGGTTGGCTTGCTTGTGAGAGCAATATAAAACATCACACGCTTGATGCCTCAGAACTTATTAATCAACAGTACACACAGGGCTACGGTGATTGTGTGGCTAATACCGAATGTTTAACTAATGGAGAAAAAATAGCATGATTGATACTAAATTAAAAGTTAAAAGTCTAGCAATAGAACCTTTAACAGTCCAAGAGGACAGAGTTTTAACTCATATCCTAGACAATGGAAGTATAGACCCACTCCAATCGTGGATGGAATGTGGGGTTTATCGCTTATCTGCTGTCATACACCAGTTAAGAAACAATGGCATACCAATTGAGAATATCGGAACTCATGTCAAGAATAGATATGGTGAAGATTGCAAGGTTGGTAAATATGTAATACCAGAGGAGGTGGCATGATTAAAGGCATAGAAATTTACAAAGCAGACAGACGACCTTTTGTTCAAATGATGGTTGAGAGGTATCAGTCAACAAGATATGACCACAAGTTTTTTGTTTTTGGATTTGTGTGTGGAATTTGTCCTTATGTTTTTCACATGAATCAATGGCTTAAATGATTATAAAACTTTTTGTATCAGTAAATGGTACATCAAACTACGCACCTATTTGCGAGATAGATGCAGAAAGGGTTGAAGAAATGATGATGGAATATATACAAGATAATCATCCAGAGCTTCTACCATTGGACGATGACATTTTGCTCATTGTTCCAGACGATATATAAAAACACAGGGAGCAATTATGACAAATACAACAAAGAAAAGAACACTAGCACAAGCAATGCTAGACTTCAGAGCCAATGTGGACTCTGTAATTATGGACTCAGACAATCCATTTTTTAAAAGTAAATATGCTTCATACAACAATGTACAAGAAACAATAAACCCTACTTTGGATTTATTAGGGATAGTTGTTGTCCAAGCACCTAATATATTAGATGGCTTAGATGTCCTAAACACTAAAGTATATATGGCAGACAATCCATCTGACATGATTGAGTCTAATATTCGTTTATTGATACCAAAAGGCGATATGCAACAACTGGGTGGGGCAATTACCTACGCCAGAAGGTATGCCTTAGTATCTTTATTTGGACTTGCGACAGAAGATGATGATGGCAATCAAGCCTCAGAACACCCTTCTGTTCCAACATGGGCTGACTCTAATGAAAGAAACGATTACATTGTTGATGTTAGAGAACTGGTTGATGATGACCAAATGGAAGAAGCATTAAATATGTTGGCTTCTGGAAGTAAACATAAAGATAAAGCATTAGAGTCTAAAAGAAAAGCAAGTCTGTGGTCTGGACTTGGAAAAGAATATCAAAGCAAATTGTCAAAGTTTAGCAGACAAGCAGCTTAGAAGTTTCCTCAAAGCAAGGGTGTTCATAAATCATCCTATCTTGCAAGTTTACTTTGTACTTGTGCTTAAAAAACAAAGAGGCAAGGGTCAAAAGTTCCCTGTTTAGCAAGTCTAACCTGTACTTGTGCTGAAAAACAGGTTATTTTTTTAACAACTATGGGAGTAGTAAAAATGGAATATGATAATACTAATCGTGGCAGTATATGGATGAACGATAAGAAAGAAACAGAAAATCATCCAGACTTTAGAGGCAGTTTAAATGTTAATGGACAAGACTTTTGGGTATCGGCTTGGAAAAGAAAAGAAGGTGCTAATCCAAAATCACCGGCTTTATCTTTCAGTATTCAGCCTAAAGAAGAAAGTATTGGTCAAATAGCTGACACAAGTCAAGAGCCTAATGACTCTATACCGTTTTAAGTCATGGAAATTAATACAGCAAACTGGACTAAAGAAAAGGGTAAGTATGTTGTTACCCTTTCCAATGGCAATAAGATAACTTCTAAAATCTTATCTGATAAGTTAAAGATAGGCAAATTAACTGCTAATGGTAGGATTAAAGAGTTTATTGAAACTGGCAATGAAACGGATTTACTTAGGGAAAAAGGTGATAGGCGGACTGTTGAGAAAGTAGAAGAAGTATTTGACGAAAGATATTATTTAGAAGGTGATATTAAAATGCTCTTTGATGAACACTGGAAAACTATCTGCTCTGCTACATAAGGAAATATTATGGAAAAATTATTAAATGAGAAAGAAGTTAGCGGTATTGTATCGTTTCAAAGAACAAGATTATTTGAAATGATAAATAAAGGCGATTTTCCCAAGCCAATAAAATTTGGTAGAAACAACAGGTGGTTAAAATCGGAGATTGAGAGTTGGTTAAATAACCTAAAGGCTGTCTAAATAGTCAGCCCAATCTTGCATCATAGGGGTTCGTACATCAATTGCTTCATACTTGTTATACACGCCCCTTGTACCACCAATGACATGAGCCAACTGTAATTCAATAGCATCTTTATCATGTTTTAGTCTGTTTAGACTTGTACTTGCAACATGCCTCAATCCATGAGGACATTGTTTGCCTTTATACCCCATTCTATTTAAAGCCCTTCCTAAAGTGGAAGTGCTGAAAGGTTTATTTAAATTATATCCATAACTAAATATATACTCACTATCACCAGTAATCTCTTTCATCTTATTAAGAATTTCAACAGATTGCTTAGACAAAGGAACTATAAAAGGTTTTTTCTTTTTCATATTCTCTTTATTAACATTCCAAACATTACCATCAATCTCATCCCACTTAGCCAACCGCCACATTTTTTGACGACAAAATGTATAGAAAACAAACTGCAACGCTAACTTGGTTTCGTACTCGGAATTAGAATTTTTAATATCATCTCTTAATTGTTTAATTTCTTTTTCCCCTTGAACATGACAAAAGTTTGTTGCTGTATGTGGAAGCAAGGCTCTTGCAACTGGTTTAGTTACATCATAAACAAAAGCATAATCAAAAACTCTAGAAATAAGTCTTAAAGTTCTCTTTGAAGCATCCCTCTTTCCTCTTGACTCAATTTTACGACATACTTCTAATACATCTTCAGAGGTAACTTCTGATATTGGCTTATGACCAAAACCCTCTTTGGCATAATTTAATCTAGTCTTGTAGTTTGTTTGTGTTTTTTTTGCCCAAAAATCAACTCCAGTTTTATCTTTATCAGTAGAGTTCATAGAATCATACCAATCGTCTGCTACTTTACTAAAAGTAGAGGTTTTATCTACTTCTTCTGATGGATTAATGCCATCTATAATTTTTTGTATATAAGAATCTCTTTTTTCTCGTGCTTGAACTAAATTGTATTGACCATTTTGTTTTCCATATAACCCAATATTTTTAGTTTTATCTTTTCCTAGCCATTTATATCTATAAAAAAAAAGTTTTGAACCTTTGGGATTTATATAAACATATAAGCCTAGATTGTCAGATATTTTATAAGGTTTTTTCTTTGGTTTGGCATTTTGAATTTCTTTGTCAGTAAGCATAATTTGGGAGTAGCAATTGGGAGTAGTTTAATTTATATGGGAGTAGTTATACCATTACTCCCAATATTTAGCAAACAGTAGACAACGCTTAACGATAGAGTACGACACTTAAAAACACATAAAACCCTTTTTATAATAGGGTATAAGTGATTGTGTACGATAAAGTACGGGTGAGTAAGATAGATAATTTGGCGGAGCGGACGACCGCCAGACACTTACTAATTAACCCCTATATAAAAGGGTTTCTTGGATTTGATAAAACAATTACTCCCATATTACTCCCAATTTACTCATCTTTTTCCCAATCCCAAGCCAAAGTTTGAGTCTTTATTTTTTCTATCAAGTCATTAATTATATCTTGGGTAACAATACTATCTGGATTGTAAAAGTTTTTATATTCACCTGCTTCGTAATCCAATAAACAAGCATCATCAACAATACAAAGAACAACTGTTTCTATATAAATCCGACAAAGTGAAATAGGATTATCACAAACATCAATCCATTTTTTACGACATTTAGCACTTATACCGTCTGAATGTAAAATATATTGAGCATGAAAAATTGCTTTTTTAGTAAACCATTCAATAGATATATTATGTAATAAATTAACATACTTACGATGAGCACCCGACCAATTTTTAATCTTAGTGTCTGGGGCTTCCCCTATATCAAGGGCAAAATAGTTTTTTACAAAAGGTTTATATCCTTTAAATCGTTCATTCTCATCACCTATTGAGTCATAAATATCGCCAAGCCTTTGTCCAATACAATTAGGCAAATACTCTGCGAATTTTTTTCTAATCTCTTGTTCTTTGTAATACATCTTTTTAATGTCCTTAACTAGAATTTGCTTTATCAGTTATAAACCTTAAATTTTTTAAACTCCAATTAAAATCATCATCTTTCCATGCCATATAGAGTTCACCAATTATTGTATCGGTATAAACCATATAAACCATAGTTTCTGATTCATCTTCTTCAAAATCATCAGAATTAAAAAAGAGCCAATTATCCACAACTTTAAACTTGTGCAAAGTATTAAATTCAATTCCAAATAATTCACACAACCAATGCCTAGTGCTAGACTTTGATATATACCTTTCATCAATTTCTTTTTTCTTGATTTCATAAGGTTTACCAAAATTTAATAAATCATCTTCATTGACTAATTGCCATCGAGTTCTAGAGTGCCATTTGTGTTCAAAAATATTTGCATTTTTTAATTTATCACAGGCTTTCCAAAAATCTTGAAGTTTGTTATAAGCGTGTTTACTTTCTATTGGATTAAAACTACTGGCAATTGTCCACTCATTCTGCGCCCTTAAAAAATCAGCAACAACCTCAAAATTATGTTGTTCTATTGGCAATACATGAGCGTGTTCACTCATAGCACCTGCTGAACAATCCCCACCTATTGCTAATAAATAATTGTCGGCAATATAGCCTCCTTTACTCATCATCAAGCCTCCAAATTTCGTAGTGTTTCAACATCATTTCTAGTAAATATCTCAAGTGATATTGCCTGTACTATTTCAGCAAATTCTTTTTGTTCGTATTTTGAAATATTAATTTCTGAAACTAATTGTCTGAATAATTCGACTTTATCCAACATTGTTTTATTGTTCATTGTTTAACTCCTATATTTAAATCTTCATACCATGCGGTTTTAGTTATTATATGCTCATAGTCATCATTATATATATGCTTAAAAACATCTAATACTAAACCCTCACCCTCAACCTTAACTTGAAAGGCATATTGCCCTTCTTTAAGATTAGTATTTATTGTTATATAATCATCCTTCATTATGTAACTCCTTATAAACCTCATTAAAAATTGCATCTACCCTTTTAGTAAATTCATCTTGACTATATACATCTATATATAGACCTTGTATATAACTCTTAAATTCTTGGGTTCTATCTTTCCACTCATTAATAGTGCTATTAGCAACTTCAAGATTACCTTGTAAGTCATCAATAACATCAGCTTCATAAACTTTACTCATTGTTCACCTCCATGACAGCCTCCACATAATCACCAACTGCATCAGCCTTTTTAATTAAATATTCTATTTCGCTTATTGGCATTGTGCTTTCGTGATAAATCCATAAAGCAATCTTGTTTATTACTTCTTCTTCTTTAATACTCATTAAGCTACCTCCTCTATTTCGTACCCCTCGCCTTCTGTATGGTCATCTTCATCTGTACAATGCCATTCAATATATATCTCTGGATAACCATCTACCTCACCAGAATAAATATTAGATAAAGCATTAAATATGCCTAAAGGTGGACACCAAGCTGTATCAAATTGATAAAAAATTTGTGTTTCTGATAACCTTTCAGCCATAACACCACAAGAGTTCCATTTAGTACCCCAGTTATCACAAGACCAATCGTACCAATTATTATTTCCATGCAATTCTCGTTCTTTATCTCCTAAATTACCTCTAAATATATAGTCAGGCATTGGCTTAATCTTTTCAAAGTCAAATGGGCTTTCTTTACTCTTCACATTATTAATAAAAGCTGTTAAATCCTTTTTAGAGTTAGCAGTTATAGTTACTTCATTAGTAGTCCAGTTTGGCATTATTCTTCCTCCTTGTATTTAATATTAGGCTTCCAACCATTGTTGTCTAAAGCCTTTCTACATTCACTAGAACAAATAATCGTATCGTGTCTATTAGACTCATCTTTATTCTTACCAAAACCTGTTTGTTTATTACAGTTCCAACATTTTGTTATCTTATTCATATCTACACCTCATTTAAATTATATTATTATTATTATTTAATTATATTACTATTATTAAGTTTATGCAAACCCTTAACAATTAGAGGCATATTAACATCTTATTATTGGTATGTCAAGTTGATATACTAATATTTCTTATAATCGTATTATCGTTCAGCCTTATAGCCTTATAACCTTATAGCCTTATAACCGTATAGCCTTATAGCACAGCTTTATAACTGATAGGCTTCATTATATTATTTTTTAACCTTAAATATTTTTTTTAAAATAAAAGTATATCATGATGGTATATTATGGTATGATAAAATTTCATTAAATAAAAACAGAGGTATAAACATGGCTATAACTAGACAAGAAGATTCAAATCACACGGTTGAACTAACTGGTAAAGACTTAGACAATTTTTTATCAAATCGCTTTAAAGCAATCGAAATAGAACTAAAACCAGAAGAAGAAATTAAATATATAATTAAAGAACTAGATGAAAAGTTTGATTCTTATGATGAGGCTGTTGATTTTTGTTATCAAGAAGATATTATTTATTATTACAATGCAATTAAATATCTCTCTGAAAATGACGCGTCATTGCATGAGTCTTTAGAACTTGCTCAAGATTTTGGCTTTACATTAGAAAATTTATCAAGCGAAACACTAGCAACAATACATTATCAAAATTATTTAATTGGACAGATTGAGGAGATATTATGAATTTAGAGCAATTTTTAAAAACTGAGTACGATATAAAGCCATACTCAAATCTATATGACTTATCTATGGACATTCATTGTGATGTTGGTTATTCAGAATTGTATGATGATGATTTGCTTAAAGCAATATCAAACATACAGGGAAAGAAACTATCATCACATGATAGAGAGGAATGGTTTAACGCTAAAAATGACTGGGAGAACTCTTAAATGAAAGATAAAAATATAAAAATACTTAAGACCTGGAAAGGTGAAAATGATTGGTTTTCTGTTGGCCTTGAAGATTGCCTTGATAAACTTGAAGGCAATATTAATCTGTCTAATACTGAAATCATAGAGGCTTTAAAAGATGGTGCGACTTTACAAAGTTTCAACGCTCTTTATAAAGCTGAATAATAATTAAACACTCAAACAATAAGCCCCCTTAATTGGGGGTTTTTTTTCGTCTGTAAGAACTCGCTTAAGTCCATCAATTAAAGCCCCTTAAATAGAAGATACAAAGCTCTCAAAGGTAAAGCTATAACACTCTAATAATGTAAAGGTTTGGAGGCTCGCTTAAATCCCCTTTATGTAGTTAATTAATATAAAGATAGTAGAGAGTATAGTAATAAGATAATAGTTGTTATTTGATTGGTTGTTATTCGTTTGAGATAGGTTAAAGAATGGATAAATATTTACTATCCCGTTCTCATTTATTTTCATTCTAATTGATTAATACCGTGTATATTGTCTATAAGTGTTTGATATATAAGCGTATTGGTATATATACAAAGCCCCTTTAAAATATTATTGATATAGATATAGGCACAGGGGGAGGCTCATCGCTATACTGTGTATAAATTTCTATACCCCTCCCACAAAAAACAGAATTACAGAAATAACCCCAAAAAACACCATCTAAACTACTTCTAGTATACTAAACTAATATACTTTACCCTTTATAAGCAAATATTCAAAAATAAAAAAAGCCTGATTTAAAAGGAAAAAATGACTATTGTCCACGGGGAATATAAAAAGTGTTGTTTTGGTATACCCAGTCTAATCAAAAGCTCTATTTCTGGTATAATATAGGGCATGTCAAAAAAAGAGAATAAAAAGCGAAAAGGTAATCCTGCTCTCTATAAAGGGATGCCTTCTTTAAACCCTGCGGGTAGACCTAAAGGTTCTTTGAATAAATGGAATACTGCTGCTATGGCTGTAATATTTGAAGGGTCAGAAGAGGTTGCAAAAGTTTGTGTCAAATTAGCTAAAGAAGGAAACCCACATTGTATAAAAATAGTAATGGATAGAGCAGTTCCTACCCAAAAGGCAATTGATGCTAATAGCAATAAAGGTGATGCTCAAGTGATTATTAATGTTTCTGCTATCGAGTCTATAGAACAGAAAGCAAAGGAATTTGATGAGGCTGAACTGGTAGACCCAGAAGAAATGACTGAAGATGAAGTAATAGCCTCTATAAATACTTCTCCTATGGCTGATAAGTTCGATGGCTGAATTAAATATAGATTTACATGAAGCGCAGTTAAAAATCTTTCATTCCGATAAGCGTTTTAAGATAGTTGCTGCGGGTCGTAGATTTGGTAAGTCTTATCTATCTGCTTGGATTCTACTGATTAAAGCGATACAGTCTGATAGTAAAGATGTGTTCTATATAGCTCCTACCTTTCAGCAGGCTAAAGACATTATGTGGTCTATGCTTAAAGAATTGGGTAAAGACCTAATTGTTAAAGCCTATGAGAATACAGCAGTCCTGACTTTGGTCAATGGTCGTAAGATATATCTCAAGGGCAGTGACCGACCAGAAACCTTGAGGGGCGTAGGCTTGTCCTATGTGGTGTTGGATGAGTATGCTTCTATGAAGCCTGTGGTGTGGGAACAAATCATTCGCCCTACCCTTGCTGATGTTCGTGGTGGTGCTTTATTTATAGGTACGCCCGCAGGGAAGAATCACTTCTTTGACCTGTACAAAGATGCTCTGGAAGATGATGATTGGGATGCCTTCCAGTTCACCTCGACAGATAATCCTTTTCTGCCAAAAGAAGAGATTGAGGCTTCTAAGAAAACAATGTCCTCTATGTCCTTTAGACAAGAATTTGAGGCCTCTTTTGAGACAACCTCTGGTGGTATCTTTAAAGAAGAGTGGTTTAAGGTCGATGATGAGCCAGAAGAAGGCTCTTATGTCATAGCAATTGACCCTGCTGGTTATGAAAGCGTAGAACAAGAAAGAAATCTTAAGCGTTCTCGTTTAGACGAAACAGCAATTGCAATAGTTAAGATAGATAGAGATAAGTGGTGGGTTAAAGACATCCTTCATGGTCGTTGGAATATTAAAGAGACAGCTAAAAAGATTTTAAAGTCTGCTTTATTGGTTGAGTCCTCTACGGTGGGTATAGAAACGGGCTCTCTAAGGAACGCAATCTTGCCTTATTTGGAAGATGAAATGCGTACGGAAGGTAAATGGGTGTCGATTATTGAACTTAGACATGGTGGCAAGAAAAAGAACGACAGAATTACATGGGCTTTACAAGGAAGAATGGAACATGGACAGATTACCTTTAACCCAGATAAAGATTGGCGTACTTTTACCAATCAAATGCTCGATTTTCCAAATAGACTAGCACATGACGATTTGCTTGATAGTCTCAGTTATATTGACCAATGTTCTGTAGCGGACTTTGCTCACAGTATAGAACTAGATGACGATTGGCAACCTACAGATGCTATAGCCGGATATTAAAAAATGGATGAAGAACTAGATTTTGATAATATGAGTGAAGAAGAAATTGATGAGATACTTATTTACTCTGAAATGGGCGAAGATTTAGACACAAGATACCAAGTAGCCTGCCAAATAATAGCCAATATGATAGAAGATATGGAATACGATTCTTATTCCAATTCTCAGATGGTTGATATGACAATTTGTAAGATGTTAATTGATAATTTAGTGGATGTAGAAAAAAAACCTCGTAAATACCATTGATTGTAGAATATTTTTCTCTTTATAAGCCACAAACCCTAATCTTATGCTATTTTTCTGGTATAATATAGGAAACCTTTTCTAAGGACATCCCACACCTTTATGGATAAAGAAACCCAATACCAAGCACTCGCCAGTTGGCTTAATTATCGCCTTGAAACATGGCGTACGCATAGAGATATTAATTATATTCCACAATGGGATGAATATTACCGTTTGTGGAGAGGTATATGGCTGCAAGAAGATAGAACAAGGCAGTCTGAAAAATCAAGACTCATAGCACCTGCTTTACAGCAAGCGGTTGAGTCGTCAGTAGCAGAGCTAGAAGAGGCAACTTTTGGACGAGGAAAATGGTTTGACATACAAGATGATATGCTTGACCAAGACCCTAGTGATGCTGAATATATTCGCAATCTTCTTCAGGAGGACTTAGAAAAAACAGGATGTAAGGATGCTGTTTGCGAAGTTTTCTTGAATGGGGCAATCTATGGAACGGGAATTGGTAAGATAGTTGTCGATAGAACAATCGAACGCTCCCCATCTGAAGTGCCAGTCGCAGGCACGCTTACCACCACTCGTCAGTTAGTGGAAATCCCGTCCATTGATGTGCGTATCGAACCCATATCACCTAAAGAGTTCCTGATTGACCCTAGTGCGAACTCGATAAACGAGGCTTTAGGTGTCGCTCACGAGGTTATTAAACCTAGATACCATGTTGTTGAGGGTATACGCTCTGGCATTTACCGTGATGTGCCTCTTGATGGTGATTATCAAACCACACGCATTAGCTACGACCCTGAAACAAAGAGTGCTGATGAATCTGATTCAGTCAAGATTACAGAGTATTGGGGTAAAGTACCTAAACGCTTCTTAA
>Ga0208299_1002122_pt1 | contig 13832 bp, 16 predicted proteins | sample 15_taG_FD_184089 | JGI IMG/M metagenome (GOLD analysis project Ga0208299, IMG submission 184089) | Marine viral communities from the Subarctic Pacific Ocean - 15_ETSP_OMZ_AT15312 metaG (SPAdes) (version 2) | ecosystem: Environmental > Aquatic > Marine > Oceanic | place: Pacific Ocean | collected...
TCTATGTTGGCCGGTTGGCTTAGAAGCATCATATTCGATCCTTAAATGTTCGCTATTGGTGGCCAAAAGGCCTTTTCTTGCAATATCGTCAATCGTCAGATTCTCTTCTGGTGCGACATTAAGATTGTCATATATTTCTTGATCGAGCATGATTTTCAACACATTAGCTAAATCTCTAGAATGCATGAGTTGTCTCATCGGAGTGCCATCTCCGAATAATGTTATGTGGTCTTCTCCATTTTCTACTGCTCTTTTTATTTTTGTGAGAAGGGCAAACGGAAAATGACTCTTATTAGAATATTCTTTGTTGCTTATGCCGTAGAGATTACAGGGAATCACATAATTATAATTCGTATCGTATTGTCTATTGTATGCTTCAATCTGCAAAGCCATGGACCTCTTGGCATATGCATAGAAAAAGTTCGTTGATGCAGGAGTTCCCTTATGCAAATCCTCCTCCAGCAACGGGTACTGTACCGCTACATCCGGATATATGCAACTGCTAAGAACTGCTATAAAGCGCTGAACATTATTTAGTCGTGCATGCTTTAGCAAAAGGGTATTCATTAAAATATTATCATCATAATAAAGTGCGGGGTTGTTTATATTATCCACAACACCACCAACACGAGCGGCCAGATGAACAATGGCCTTGGGCTTGTTTTCTAGAAATATTCTCTTTATGTCATTCTCGTTGCACAGATCAAAGTCTCTATGCGATATGCGGATTGCGCGAGGCAAAAGGGCGCTCAATTCTGAACCAACTTGTCCGAATGCTCCTGTTATTAAAATTTCCTCTTGATTCATCTTCTATCTCCTAATTTAACAATATCTTTTGTTGTCTTCCAGTTGTTCGCTTAGAGAACCTGAACCATATACGATTGAAATGTCGGTATAACTGCAAATTAAAAGGATATCTTCCTTTAAGATGCCATTGGTACATCCAAAAGGCATATTATTCTTATTATCCCAGCGAGGAATGGCACGACCAGCTTGGTAGACATTCGTAACTTTTAATACATCATCTTTGGCGCTTGCAAGCGCGATATCTCTCGGGTCGGTTAGCTGGTATGCCCAATCGGGGGGCCCCTGACGATTTTGTGGAACTATTATTGTTGCCCCATCGTTCATAGTGGAATCCATGTTCTTTGTTTCAAAGTCCCATGCCGTACAGTTTGTTCTTAATTGCTTTTTAAAATATTCTTTTGTCCAAATAGAGGGATGTAGAGAAGCTCTGTAGGGCGCGTTCTGCAATAAAACACCGATTCCTTTCTTGTAGTGGTCTGTGTAAGCAGTCAAATGAGTGTCCAACATTGCTTTGTCGGCATCGCCAGAGATTATCTCATCTTCTAATAACCGCAGCCCTTCAGTGTCTATGTGATCTGTCAGTAGAAAATCTCCCATCATCACAACGAAATATTCTTCCTCGACACTCTCAATGTATGGTATCAGTGGGTCCGTCCAGTTTCTGCCAAAATCACTTTGCTTCCCCATCGAGACATATTCAAAATTATCTGGCAGCGGGGGGATATTTGAATCATCGAATCCCAATATAGTCACATCTTGGTCAGGCCAATATCTATTAAACAAGGTGTAAAAGGGAATCAATAAATTTAGTTGTTGATCCGATGTTGTAACTAATATTCTCACTTTATCTCCTATAAAGCATATTATAACATGATGCTAGGCAATTGTCAACCATGTTGCTCTATTTTGTTGATAAACCTGCCGCCTTTGCGGCCGTACCAAACGATATTACGAGCAAACTCTTTTTTGTTATTTGTTTCTGCCCAAGACTTGGCCACCGTGCAGATCCTTGGAGCACTATACTTAATCAATTTTGCTGGCATGCCGTTCTGAATATTTCGAATGTAATCTTCTACATTATAGTTTAATGATATGCAAGATTCCTGCCCTTCATCCTGATAGTGGACAATCACCTCTTTTTGTAACTCAAGCAAATTATTTAAGAAATCTCTGTCAGCAGAGAGATTAAGTTTTTTCAAAAAATGCTCTACAAAGTCGGAAACTTCATCATAGAAGACATCTATATTTTCCAATATCCTAAGAAAAGAAGCTTCTTCTGGTGGCCACAGTATATCTAGACCATAAGACGAAACTAACTGTCCATATTCTTCTCCACCCAACAGGCTCTCAAGGCTATTTTGAGAATTCTTGATCTCAATCCCAAACATTGAATCCGGGTTTTCATGTGCATAGTCAATGAGGCCAGAATAAAAATCGCTATAATTACAATTGTATACATTAACAAAAGCTATAGCAATGTACTGGAGGAGGCCCATTGTGTGAAATGTTTGTATTGTCCATGAATATTGAGAACTCTTTTTCCAGTCCTGATTGGACATGGTTTTTGTACCAATAATAATATTTTCCATTTCTTGTATTTGTGTGTCAGCTTTGATGTCCGCATGCGACTGGAAGATGGGGACCTCCAGCATCTCGATCTTATGTTTTTCGATATACTGCGGCGATGACATCTCAGAATTTCCCAAGACCGTACAATTATATACATAGATCTGACTATGCTGACCTGCGTGCAATAAGGTGTCTAATCCTGATTTAAAGCTATCATATGATTCTCCCGGTAGTCCCAAGATTACTTCTGTATATGTTGGCATAGAAGACTCATTAAACCTATTCATAAGATCTCTAAACTTATCAATTCCTATGTTTTTTCTATTTATGGCATCTAAAGTATTTTCATCCATGCTTTGCACACTCAACGATGTTCCTTTTGCCATGTTAGACTCGTTTAGAATTTCGGAAATCTGAAATACTCTTTCATTGCTGTTTTTCGCATTGCAGACTCGAAACTTCTTTGGGTAGCCTGTATTCTCTTTGGCACCAACGAGTGCTTTGGCAATGTCTATGTCTCTCTTAAAAACTCCAAAGTTTGCATCACACCCGAAAATCAATTCAATCTTGTTTTTTGAAAACCAATCGATTTCCTTCTTTAGTCGTTCTTCAAATGAGAACTTTCTTATCTTATTATAATATTCGCTGCCCCAATTACAAAATGTACACCTATATGGGCAGCCCCTGTTGGTTTCCCACGATGCCTGCCAGACAACATCTTCTTCCATTAAATTAGAAAAAACGCTCTCTAGATATGGAGATGGAATATTCTCTAGCTCGATGGCGCGCTTGCTTCGAGGAACATCAGATACTTTTTTATTGTTTCTATCATTATAAGTAATCCCCTCTATGGTGCCATAATTCTTATCACCCATATATTCTTTTAAGATTTCATGAAAAACTAATTCACCTTCTCCGTGACACAGGATGTCAACGAATGGATATTCTTCAAAAAAACCAGTGGGGTCGTCTGGCACCTGCGGCCCTCCGAGAATTATAAGAGCATCTGGATTATATTCTCTTGCCTTCTCTGCGAAGGCTAAATTAAATTTCCAATTCCATATATAGCAAGATTGCCCTATGACATCCAACTTACCTAAAGACTCCACCTGCTCATCAAGGTTGTCCTCCTGTTTGTAGATAAGCTTTAAAAAATCAAAATTTTCTTTAATTTGACCAAATTGACTACAGTATGCCTGCAACAGACCTGCACTATAAGGTATGAAATATTGATTACCATATGAGCTATTGACTTGTGTCAACTGTATTCTTTTCGCTGCATTTCTCACAAGGAAGCCCTCTCTAGGATGTTATCAAAAACCCTCTTTGCTGAGATGTTGTCGCATCCACCTTTTTCATAAAATGTTTGTCCGTTGTCGTTAATGGGCTCCAGTGCCAACAAATTCTCTCGATGATCTGGAAGCCAGTTAGTCATTAAGTTAATGGCTGGGTGGGAATATGCGCCCATTACCCACATTGCGCCGCTATCTGTGCCAACCGCTATTCTTGATGCCAGAGCAGACTTTACTTGTTCAAAGTAAGACAAATGGGGGAATGTTTTATATCCTTCTAGGTTGCTCAATATTGGATCCCATGGCATGCCATAGTGGCTTACTGTATATCCATTTCTTATCAAGTTATCAACCAACACATTCCACCACACCGGTGATGGTGACCGACCTGGAGAGCCGGCGAATGGCCAGATGGCTATATTATTATGATATTCTTCTTTGTTTTCATTTTCAAACTTAGCATAAGTAGATGTTATTACTGGATGCCCGACATTGAACCACTTATGAAGCCTTGGCTTCATCTCTTCGGGGCTTAATTCTTTTCGCAGATCTGTGATTCCAGCCATATATGCAGTCTCCTCCACACATGAAACTTTGTTGTACCAGTCTGGTGATGAATGTTCCCACTCTGCGGTAGTCGTTCCCGCCCCTATGTCACACTGAGATATTAGGCTTTTGTCATATTCTCCGAATTCCTCCCATTCATCAGTTATTTTGATTCTGTCGATCAGAGGGTGATTGAAATATAATGGAGCACATTGAGCACATCTTTTCTGGATTACCCAATATTTATAGCTATCGGGGTACTTCTTCTCAAAATAAGTAAGCATAGGGATTCCCATTATTAGATCCCCTATTATTCCAGTTACGGGGCCCCAAATTTTAATTTGTTTTTGCTGTCTAATGTTACACCTTTAATTTTCTTTTAAAATACTATAAAAATAATCATAACAAGACAAGAGGCCATCTTTAAACTTATATTGTGGCTCATATCCAGAAATCGATTTCACCTTAGATATATCTGGCTTTCGGCGCAAAGGCTCGTTGTCGGGATAGTCATCCGGATGAGGCTCTATTGAATAATTTGAACCTTCTGGGTTAATTAATTCATATGATTTTTTTGCTATTTCCAGTGCCGATAACTCTTCGTCGTCTGAGCCCACATTATATATTTGCCCAAAGTCTTTAGACAGCAATACATTAAGCATATACACAACAGCATCGGACACATAACAATATGTTCGCGATTGTTTGCCGTCTCCATATACTGAAAAATCTCTGTTTTCTATCATGGACTTACATATATTAGGAATTATCCTGCCATCATCAACCCCCATCAAGGGGCCATACAAATTAAATGGCCTCAATACATTGACTGGGACACTGTATTCATTATAATATACATAACAAAGTGTTTCTAAAACATTCTTGCCGATATCATAACAACTTCTATTGCCAAATGTTGTAACAGATCCCACATATTCTTCTTTGGTTGGGATATTTTCTGGCTCTGGTGTGCCGTAAACTTCACTTGACGAAAACATTAATATTGATTTGGTATTTTTTGACATGGCCAATTCGAATATGTTTTTTGTCCCAATATATGACACATCCATCGTCTTAATCGGCATTTTAAGATATTTTTTCGGAGAAGCAATGCCGGCGCAGTTGATAATATAATCTATCGTTTCTGTTTTTATAAAACTATCCAGAGGAGTACAAATATCGTGATCTCCATAATCGATTGATATGACATTAATTGCATCTTCTTTTGCAAATTTAGAATCGTTCAAGAAGTTTAAGAAACTGATAATTGTTCTACCCAGAAATCCCTCTGAGCCTGTTACCAGAACTGTTGATCCTTCTAGGAGCCCCAGTCGATCTTCTAAGTGTCGATAAATATGTAAATTATCTTTTTCTAATATTTCAATTATTCTTTCAGCTTTCATAATTGTTCCTCTTATCCATATATTTTTTTATAATCTAAATTTGCCTGTTCTAATTTGCACGCCTGATAGTCAATTGCCATCCGATGCTTATCGAGAGCTTCCTTGCTTATATCATCCTCATCAAAAACGCCGCGGCCGGCATAGTGAATAATATGACTATCAAACCTATTTGCATTGTCATTCCAAGGCTGACTAAACAATGTCATATGATTGAACTGATAAGGCAATTGACATACATTAAAATTATGCTTCTTAATCTGATATCCAATATGTACATCGTCCGTCCCTTCGCCAACATAAAACCTTCCATCAATCGGCTGAAATATGTCGCGGTGACACTTTGATGTAACAAAAACACCGGTATTAATGTAGCCAGAATCCCATCCGATTTGTCCAAAAAGTTGCTGTGCCTGTGCCATCCATTGCCGGCGAAATGGAATCTTAGGCCCAACATCCTCATATACTGTGCCAATATGATCATGGGGAACATAATCAAACAAATTAGGACAGGATGGGTTAATAAGCGTATCGCCGTCAAACTGAATTATTCTATCATATTCTTCATGAAGATTATAATGTTCCATAATTCTAAAGTGCCACAGGCCATCTCCTATTCCGGCGCGTGCTTCTTCACAATTTAATGTTTCGTCTAACACTAAAAAGTCGGCATCAACCTTTTTTGCATAATCTTTAAATATCGGATGAGTTAGTTTGGCCCAGCCCTTAACTGTGCTATCTGCTCTTGTTGTTATTAATCGTTTCATTTCATACCTCTTATTTTGTATTGTTATAGGTCTAGTTTGCTGGTTCTTGTTCGTACCCAAACAAAGACATATCACCAGTCAAAGCAATAAAAAGCTTGTCTAAGTCTAAGTCGTGAGACAGGAAAAACCCATCATAGACGCTATCTTTTCTCTTGTAGAGCCCGACCTGCCCCTTATCTATTCCATTATATCTTTTGCCTTTGGTTCTTTTTACTGATCCTCGAAATCGAGATGTAAAGTCTTTCATTTCCGGAAGATAGTCGATACCACAAAATTCGCAGATATCTGTCATCGTCTTTTCGTAATCCAAAATAACATCTTCCATCTTAACAAGCTTAATCCTGTCTCTGAAGTGGTTAACAATGTGACAATAAATTTCTGACATCCACTTTATGTCTTCTAGACATCCATCAAAAGTTGAATCATCGGCCGGTGTCGCTCCCGCATCATTTCCAGGCGTACCTCTATATATCTTGGACATTGCGCAATCCCTCAGATCCCTGATGTTCCAAAGAATCAATAGTTCCGGGTTGCCGAGCAAAAGTACATGGACTTGTTCTAGGCTGTCGATATAGCAGGTATCACATTTGCTCAAATAGTCCGGGGGTAGTCGGACCGGACTTCTAAAGACTGACTTATGTTCAGGCGGTTCTGTGGCGGCAAGCTTAGGCGATGCCCTTAGCGATTCTAGGGTCATGTTTGTTCCCGTGCGGCCGCAGCCCAATACTAATACTGACATTTTACTTTCTCCTTATTAAACATTGGTTTGACGCGGAAGCTTTCTTATTACGGTAGTTCTTAATCCGCCAGAAGGCACTATAAATTCACTAACTACTTGACAGCGCCACTTCCAGCACAAATATCTCAAACTATAAAAACCTGGATTCCATGGTGGGGGATTAAGCGAATCCCTAACCGGATCACCTATAATGATTATTAACCCATAATCTTTTAAATTATCTACCATATTCTTAAACGCGTCAATGCCCCCTCCCCAGTTGTCCATAAGATAAAAAACGCCATGTAAGTAAAAGATATCAACCTCAATATCAAGATCAAGGTCCTGTATGGTCGTATTAATGAATTGAATATTTTTTCTTTTGTTTCTTTCATTAGGCTCTCTAAACGGATCTATTGCTATTACTTTTTTACAGTGTTCGCTTAATAGCGCTGATATTCTTCCATTTCCGCAGCCAGCGTCTACAACTGTGCTATCCTTAAATAAATGGCCAATGTTAGGCAAGATTTCAGTCTTGAATACATTCAGTGAGTTTGTTGGGCCTGCGTCAAAATCATCGTCACAATATCTTTGTAATCCTGTTCCCAAGATAGGTATAAGCTTCACATTTTTGTAGTCTTTCATTTGGTTCTCCTTTTTTTAAGTTTTTTCAATTACCTTGCAATTTTCAAACAGCGGCATTGTTCTTAGATCCCTATAGGGTGGAATCTCTAGCTGATCATCATTGTTCTCGGGCAATGTCTGTAGTAATGTCAGGCCTCTGGCTGCTTGTTCTGGGGTCATATATGCGTTTAGGCCGCAGAAAGATATATCATCTCGTATGTGATCTCTCCCCTCATATCTACACTGTTTCAGCCAGTCTACGGCGCCCTTGTCATCGGTCAAAATTGCGCCCCCTTTTCCGATTTTTAATATTTTTTTATGATGAAAGGACAAGCACATATAAGTCCCAGGAATATACATGTCAGATGTAAATCTTTTTGCAGAATCATAAATTAGGTGCGGCTTTAATTGATATATTCCTTTCCAGTCAACTTCCTCTAGTATTACTTCGGCGCCGGCATTCATTATTGCTTGTGGTATCGAAAGATAAGTACTGCAAGGAATTGTTGCTGATTTTACTCCGAGATATTGACACATCATCGTAACTGCATCCGTGCAATTATCTGTGGCGACAGCATATTTTGAGCCACAATATTCTGCCAAGTTTTCTTCAAACATTTCAACGACTCGCCAAGGATTATTCTTCAATTTCACTGTCTTTCCTTTCGGCAAAAAATACAACCTGCCCTGGATGATGGGAAGGCAAGGACCCAAACACCTGACAATTCCCATAATATTCGGTTAGCACTTCTCTATAAAGATCTGTTTGTTTGGTCATATCACCAATTATTGCGTACTTACATCGAGGCAGAAACTTTTCGAAAATCTTTTGCTGATGCTCCGACGACATCTCTGATATTGCCATCCACGACATAAACAAATCATAGTCCCCAACTGCACTGTCAATATCGTCGTGGACATAAAAACTAGCGTTTTTGTTATTTTCTTTTATAAAAACCTTTGTAAATTTTAACATTTCTTCAAATTCAACAATTGAATAATCTGCTGTCGGATTTAAATTTAGATATTCACAACATAGGTTGCCATATGCAGCACCAAACTCAATTACTCTTTGAGGGGGAGAACTTATAAGATCTATAATATTTTCTGCGCGGTGGCGCATTTGTTTCGTGTTTTCACTAAGCGGTGATGGCATAAGGCTCTTCATGACATTTGAATTCGTAAAATTAAGATTTTCGTCGGCCGGAGTAGTCTCCAGTCCTTCCTTTATTTTCCGCCAAAATGCATCATCGCAGTCGACTTTATAATTCTTTAGCAGTCTCAAATTTTTTGTTTTCTCATTGTTCATGTTTCCACTCCATAAATTTTTCTAATACATATTCTGGCTCTGGCTGCCAACCTTGCTCTGACAAGAATAAAACCTTTGCACCAAACGGATTCCAATTTTTTGTATATCTATCAAAATTATAATCCGTAGTCCAGACAACTTGTGGGCAACCACATAAGGATGCCAGATGCATAGCTCCGGAGGATGGGCCGAGGATACATTTTGCTCCGGACAAGATATCTAACAATTCCTGCTGATCGCACTCCCTCTTGTCTTCCGTCTGTTTTATGTGCATCGACTCTTCTTTTGTTCCAATAGATACTATATTATAACCCGTATTTATCAAGTTGTCAACAATTATATCCCACTTTTTTCTTGGCCAATTGTCTCCGGACCTCAAAGTTCGAGATCTTGCATGGACAACTATGGTATTTTCGTATTCCTTGGAGCGATTACCAAATCTTTTATATGTTGGCGAGATACGATGTGCTCCAAACTGAAATTCTTCACTAAAATGAGTCCTTGGCGGATCCCCTATTCTGCGAGGCATCATGATGCTTATTTCCTGTTCGGACGCATCAAGGGAAGCTTTTTTTAGAAAATCCGACATTAAGGTGCCATCGACATTAAAGCCTACTTTATAATAAGAATCCCTGTAGTCTCCTTCCACTGGGACAAATTCTATAAACTTATCACAGAAGTCCTCATATAAAAATCTCGAATGAGGAGAAGAAATGCAGACTGTTTTGTCATAATGTTCCGACAAACTTCTAATGTAAGCATGCCAAGCAAACAATTCCCAGCCAAATTCGCCCACCCATGGGCCAGCAACAAGAACCCTCTCTTTCTCTTCTGCTTTATTTTCCTTCACTGAAAAAGTCCATATCCAATGCGGCTTTGTCGTCTACATAAATGTCTGATGCTGGCTTTCCTAAAAATAACCTATGAAACTTAAGGCCCCAGCTTGTTAGTTGTTGATGTGTGAAGTCATACAATATATTGTGTGCCAACTCCTGTGAATTGTCTGTTCGACCCATACCTCTTGCAGTTAGAAAAAATATAGTATTGCCTTGTTCGTACAAGTTGTTCACCACATCAATTCTCTCCGCCATAGGCTCAGAATTCTCATAATCGCTCCCATTAGTAGCACAAATTGTTCCATCGATGTCAAACACATATGTCATCGGATCCAGTCCTCGAAGTCATTCAAGAATCCCTGCACGGACTCGTCAGTCTTAGGATGGGCCATAGACTTCTTAATAACTGGATAGCCTGCTGTTACAATGTGTGCACCGCTGTACCAACAATCCTCTAGATCATATGCATTACGAATGCTTCCGGCTATGATTTCACAATTTAAATTGTTTTCCTCAATGAAATCCCTAGTCCTTTGAAGAATTCTGGATGCATTGCCCTGATTGTCCAAACAGCGATTATAAAACAATGAAACATATCGGGCACCGGCCAAAGCTGCGATCTGCATCTGAGTTGCATTGAAACAACAGGTACAATTAACTGGTATGTCTGCCTTATAAAGCTCATGTATCGCCTCAAGTTCCTCATATCCAACCGGTATCTTGATGTTCAAGTTTGAATAGTTAATTTTCTCCATAATCTCTTTCGCTTGCCGAATCATTGCCTGTGGCTCTACTGCGAACACCTCTACCGAGAGAGGTATGCCATCAGCTAGTTCTGTGCAAATATCAGCGATTTTCTGAATATGTGCATAAAAATCTGTCTTTGGCTCCTTGGCCAGCAACGAGGGATTGGTAGTTACTCCCTGTATTGCGCCCTTGGTTATGGCATCTCTAATTTCTTCCAAATTTGCTGTATCAATAAATAATTTCATTCTATTCCTCTGAATCAATATGTTTATAAGTTTTTCCATCCTCGACAATATGAGAGTCTCCATCGTCATCTAAAGTCGAGAATTCAATTATTACTGTGTCTTCCAGTGCCATCCTCATGTGCATAAACCCAACTGGGATTCTAAACACTTCTCCCTGTTCAAGCACAAAGGATGTATTCTTGCCGCGGCCTATTCTGGTGCCTACTCTTAGCTTTCCGGACTCAATGTAGTAAGACTCCTCTTTCTTGATGTGGTATTCCATGCTACTCTGGGTATCTTTCTTCATGAATATTCTTTTAATGGAATATTGATCGTTTTCGAACAAGGTCTTCATGTTTCCCCAGTATTTATCAACTTCCTTCACTACTCCAGATATGGGTGGCAGTTCCTGTCTTCCGTATTTTATCTCATTGGCCATAATATTTTCCACCCCCATGCTTTCGAAAAAAATGCTTATCTAAAATTTCTTTTGACAGCGATGATTCTGGGTTCAGCATCAATGTCTTATAAGCATATTCTGAAACTATTTCTAAGACATGTGCATTTTCCAAAGCACTCTCTATGCTGTCGCCCCAAACAAAGGGAGCATGGCCGGCGACTAAACATGCTTGAATGTTCGCAGGGTCTACATTCTGTTGCTTAAAAAATTCACATATAATTCTGCCAGTATTTCTTTCATAATTCTCTGAGATGTCGGTGCCCTCTGGGTGTGGCACACAAGGAATGTCGCCACAGAAATAATCTGAATGGGTTGTCCCCAAGCAAGGGATTGAGCGAGCAGATTGTGCAAATATTGTTGCATATTTTGAATGAGTATGCACAACACACTTGGCATTATCAAAGTTTCTGTAAATTTCTAGATGTGTCCAAGTATCAACCGATGGTTTAAGTCCGGACAAGATGTTTCCAGACATATCAATACAAGACACTTGATCGTTGGTCGCGAGAGAGAGATTTACTCCGGAAGGTTTTATGTATACTTTTCCTTCGGCTCTGTCATAAAAACTGACATTGCCCCATGTCAATTCAACTAATCCCCTGTCGACAATCCACTTATTGGCTTCAAGCACACAAGATTCAATTGATTTCATTTAAATCCTCCTTCGTTGGCACATAAGTCCCAACCTTGAGAGTACTGGCAGCAGCCCACTTATTACAAAATTCTAAATCTATATTATCTACGGTGCATGCTATTGCGGCAAGGAAGGAATCTCCTGCACCTGTTGTGTCGGCAGCATCAGCCGAAAATCCAGAGTGCTCACAAAAAACTTCTCCATCGTATAGCATAGCACCAGAAGGGCCCCTGGTGACACAAGCCGAAGCATTCAGATGTTTACACAATTTTACCATACCATTTATGTCAGAAGTAAATTCAGATAAGGCCCCTCTGGCCTCATGCTCGTTCATACAAACTAAATTTGAATTTCGGAAATAATCATACCTACTGCTTTTATCTGAAGATTGCGAACTGCTAATGACATTGATATTTCTACTCTTGCAGTACTCTATTAGAGACTGCGTTTTTTCCTCTCTGTCAAATATGCCGTTGCGATAATCAACAAGCAAGACAACATCGGGTAAAGTATCAGATATCAGTGAAAATATATCTCCCAAGTGCGACTCAACAAGCTCTGTTGATGTGCCACGATTAACCTGCAAATATTTATATAATACATCGGAACGACTTATCCAAAATCTACTCTTAACCAAGCATTGTTCTTGCTGGAGGATTGTATTTACCTTTAGGCGGGGATGGCTCCAGTTGGACACCTTTTTTCCAAACTCGTCGGCACTAGTAGCTGTCACAAATGTGACTTCACAATCAAGAGCCAATAAATTATTAACTACATTTGCGGCACCACCGAAAGAAAACCTCTCCTTGATTAGTCGACTCTTCATGGTGGGTGTCTCCAGCGACAGACCAATACAATCAGAAAAGACATCATGATCTATAATACAATCTCCAATGACAAGAATTTTCTTATTATTCATGTTTCCCCCAGTTACTTTTTTGATGTATTTCCCGGATTATATCCGTGGTTGAATAGTTTTCCACCAGTGGACAGATCTTTACATCTATGTGAGGAGGAATTTCATCCCTCTCTCTAACCTCGCTAGCAACCCATTCTCCGCCCTTAACAACCACAGACGGGTTGATGTTGGCTATAACCTTCTTCGTGTCTGCTTCGTCAAATATCACCACCTCATCAACCTCCCTAAGTGCCTCAAGTAGTCTCTTTCTATCTTCTTGCTTGTTGATTGGCCTGTTGTCGCCTTTAATTGCTTTAACACTGGCATCTGAGTTGATCGCCACAACCAATTTGTCTCCCAAAGATTTTGAAAACCTAATCACCTCAAGGTGGCCCGTATGAAGAATATCAAACACTCCATTTGTGAATACAACCTTCTTTTTGCTGGTTGATAGTTTCTCTATTCTCTTTATGTGTCTTCCTTCACCAAAATTTGTCGACAACCACAATCTTAAAATCTCGAAGTTATCCTCTTCTGAGGTGGTCCATGCACCTAGGCATAGAACATTTGAGTCATTATGTTCTCTACATTTTGGAGCAGTCATGACATTATGGACAAGGGCCGCTCTCACTTTTTCGAATCGATTGGCGGCAATGCTCATTCCCACACCAGTTCCACATATTAATATTCCAGCATGAATGTCTCCATTTGTCAACATTTCACAAAGCTGATTGGCATAATCAACATAGTCCACCTTTTTGTCTAAATCAAATGGACCAATATCAATGGCAACGAACCCCTGATCTTTTAGTTCTTGTCTCATTTTATTCTTTAGCACTATACCATTATGATCCGAAGAAAGCCCTATGATCTTCATTATATCTCCAATAATTCTTCAAACTTTGTCAGAGCTTGTTCGCTTCTTTTTCTCAATTCATCAATCAACTCTATTCCTGACAGCTTATGAATGTCTTCGCTGTAAAATCCCAATTTTTTTGGGG
>Ga0208299_1002123_pt1 | contig 13830 bp, 15 predicted proteins | sample 15_taG_FD_184089 | JGI IMG/M metagenome (GOLD analysis project Ga0208299, IMG submission 184089) | Marine viral communities from the Subarctic Pacific Ocean - 15_ETSP_OMZ_AT15312 metaG (SPAdes) (version 2) | ecosystem: Environmental > Aquatic > Marine > Oceanic | place: Pacific Ocean | collected...
TACTTACAACTTTATGATCTCGTAAGTCGCCTATAATAAATTCATCTGCAACGTTCTCAATTTTATAAAATTCGTGATGTTTTAAATCAACGCCGCGGACCCAATGCCCCTCTTCTTTTAATTTTTTTACCATGGCGCCACCAATAAAGCCGCCGGCGCCGCAGACTAAAATTTTCTTCATAATAAATCCTCTTACATTTTATCTGTCAGCTTTAACGGCATGCTATATTGAAATCTTTGTGGGTTTTCTGTTTCAAATAAAGATTTCTGTCTAGCATGATGTGATTTTGCCGCAAAAGCTAGCTGTTCTTCTTCTTTTGTTGTTGCTTCACCAAATTTCAATAATACTGTTTGTCCGCCACCAGCAAACGGCTCATATGATTCTTCCATTGAAACAATATGGCGGTTTTTTCCTTCTAATATACCTAATAATTCCTTTAGGTCTTCAGGTTCATACATGTCCCAGCCGCTAAACCCTCTTTTGCTTATATGCTGGTCATCTATATCAAAAAGAGCAAAAGAATTAGTTTTCATAACTACCTCAAGACCCTCAATAAAATCTAGTGGGTCAGTAAGGTGATCAAAACAATTTGTATACACGAATTGAACGGAATTATCTGGATATCTTAGATCCATAAAATCTCCATATTCCACCAAGTTTATATCATTAGCATATTCAGTCTGTACATCCATCCCTATGCAATTTTTATGTCCCAGATCTCTTAGTGCGTGAACTTCAGTGCCTAGGCGGGCGCCTAAAAGCACGGCATTTTCTTGCGGCTCAATAAACGCGCGGTATCTCCAAAATCTACTTTTAAAAAGCAAATAATCTCCCTGGGCGCGCATTCGGGCATATGTGAGTTTGTCAGGGCATGTACTACCTGTCCTGCCCTTAGTTTTGCTAATATAGCTCTTTTGTAATTCTATGTATTCTTCATGTGTGCCGCTAAACTTCTTTTTCATAACTATACCTCTTACATTTCTATAAATCGTTTCATTTTATCATTAATTAAAATTGTTTGCCGGCCCGTAACCAATACAGCATACCCTTTATCTATAAGATGCGGAATTAACTTTCTACCTTTTCCTCCATTAGCGATATCAGTGTCATCAATGCCAATAAAGTGCATAGGCGCTAAATTTTGTTCAGCAGCTAGAAAAGCTTCTAAGTGTTTTTCTGCGTAATCTGTGCCTGGAGAAACATCCCATGCATCTAAAAACAAAAAATCAATTTTTTTGCTCAGGCCCTTAAGAAACGAAATGCCATCCATTATAGAATAATTCAAATTTGAATAACGCCGTTGAAGATCTTCCAAATAGTATTTGCATTGTAGATTGGCATCAACAGTATATACATTTTTTTTAGTTTGACACCAGAAATATGTTGAATGCCCATCGTTGCAACATCTAGGTTCAATTGTATTAAAATCGTGGTTCATAAACTGTCGTATACTACCTATCTCAATAATATTTTCACCGCCTATCAATTCAAGTAATTTCATTTGTAAAATCAAATAATTTCTAGGCTTAGTTCTTATATGTAGCTTCTCGTGTGTTGTTAACTGGATTTTATCAAAAATTAGTTTCCCCTCTTCTAGAGTATTAACAACATTCATTATTTCTGATTTAAGTTTAACATCTATCTTAGGTCTAGAATTCTTCATGCGCGATCCTTCCAATATAAATCGTCTATAGACCCCCAGCTAAACCATCCTGGAAATGTTGTTTTTCCTAAATTTTTGGCATTTTTGCCTTTGCTGGGTTTCCAGGGTCCGAATGCTGCCACCTCTTTGGCATTGCCTAATGTTGCTGCCCACCAAGAAAAGGTACTGTTAAACAATACCATTTTTTCAAATGAGCGCAATAAATTAAAATCGTCTATAAAATCATTTCGCAGTGCTCCGGATCCGCTTATGACGTCGGCGCCATTACAATGCACTATAGGATCCAGATCTTCAAATCCGGCTATAAGAGAATTCATATATTTTAATGAAGTATCAGCCGGAACCCATGGAGATCTTTCCGGTGGGTTGGGGCCGGATCTTACCTCCTCTCTTATTTCTTCTATATCATCAAATGTATAGTAATCCCATTTTTTAGCATCCGTTACGATATGGAGGCGGTCATATTCAAATTTTTCAAATACTTGTTTATAGGCTTCTGCTGTAACATGATTTTTAATGTGACTAAGTTGTATTAATCTATTCTGTAAGCGAAAATGTACTATTAGGTCCTTGCTATTAGTTTGCTGTACCTTGGGGAACCAAGATTTGATTTCCTGTAAGTGTGGTTCGTAGATTCTATAATCCTCAAAGTAACCATTAATAAAAAAATTAGCCTTAGGCAACTCATCTCTAAAAGCGGCCAGGCAATTAGTATCGTTAACTAAGTAAGTGGGTAATGTTGTGTCTATCTCAACTTCAGATTCTGCTATATTCAGTTCTGGTATCGCTGTGTGCGCATGGTTAAACGCATTTTTTTCTGCTAATAATTTAGAATACGCATATTGAAAGAGATTATTTCCAAAGCCAATCGTAAAATTAGTTATTATTGTTGGTTTCTTCATAAATGAATAGATCTCCAAATTCTTTCTTTAATTTTTCAATAACTCTCGATGTTTCCGAGACTTTTACCTTATATCCATAATCTGCTAATTTTAATGCAAATTTAAGCTGTTGTGATTCTTCTAGGCTGTCTGTTCCCTTCTTAAAGGTGACGGATCCAATTTCTACTGTATCTCTTATATCATTATTTTCTATAAACGACTTTACTTGAAAATCCAAGTGCTTGTTGTTTATTTCGTCAGCGGCCTCACACAAATCATAGGCCATAAAATTATCTTTGGCGCAACGAACAAACGCCCTGTTGTCTCTAGGAAAGCAAGGCCCACCAAAGCCATAGCCGTGTTTGAAATAAGCTGCACCAATACGTGTGTCTGATCCTACGGCATGTAAGACTTTTTCTGGATCAGCTCCAATCTTTAAAGCTAAATCACCTACCATATTAGCAAAAGAAATTTTTGTTGTCAAGTAACAATTTAAAGAAACTTTTGTTAATTCTGCGCTTATTCGATCCATAAAATGTATTCTAACATTTAAACCACTCACAGCTTCGTGTACTTCTTCTAGCTTTCTCATGGTGATCTCGTTGTCACAGCCAACATATACACAGTCCGGGTTCATGTAATCTTGTAATATTGTACCCTGTCTTACGGTTTCCGGATTAAAACTAACTGTCCAGTTTAAATTTTTCAAGCGATCGTTAACAGTATCAGTATAGCCTGGGCTCACATTACACGCGATCACTAGATGTTTTTGTTGTTCTTGCCGGCCCATAACTATTAAGCTGCCTACTACTGACTCTACTTGAGAGTGATCGTATCTTCCATCCGGCTCTGATTCTGTACGCACAACTACAAAAATCATGTCAGTGTGGCCTATTGCCTCTTTAAGGTTTGTGGTGGCTTTAAAATTTTTACTTTTTAATAAAAAATTTTCTACATCTCGCTCGTATGTTTTGAAAGTCTTCTCATTCAAAGATTCAACATAATCTTTATTTATATCGCACCCCAATACGTTATAGCCTTTCCTCTCTAAAACTAGAGCAAGACATAATCCCAGGCGGCCAATACCAATCACGGATAGGTTTTTCATTTGCTCTCTCTCTTACCGCAATATTTATTTTTTAATTCTTGTATATTTTTCAATGTTAATTCTTCTTGCTCAACAGCCCATTTTTTTCTATTTTCATATCCATACTGATAATAATTTGAATTTAAGAGAATATAATTTATAAGCTTGTTTTTTATGCTGTAATAATTCAAAGTAAACTGAATCCAAGGCATTCTTCTGTGTATGGCTATTAAACCGTCAAGATACTGTTCTACTAAATCTTCGGAAACACTAAATAAATCATAATATTCTTTTTTTATAAAGAAGGAATCTTGATATGTGCATAAAAGCTTATACCCCTTCTCTTCAAATATGTCTACCATGGTTTTAAGACTCTGCTGTACGTTTCCAGAGGCAACAACCTCGGGAACTCTGCCGCTTAGCGGCTCAAGCATCTGCCCTCCTTCGATACAAACAACAGTTGGAAGGAAATCATTGAATGTTTCGAATATTTCGACGTCTAAACCATCAATATCAATGGCACAGAAGTCAATACCCTTCTTGACATGATTCTTAACTATGTCATCGAACAAATTCTCTTTATTATCGATATGCGCGTTGACACAAACTACTTTTTCTTCATTTTCATAGTTCTTTTTCAATAATTCAAATTTTTCTGCGCTAGATTCGATAAAAAGGCCTTCCCAACCTTCATCATGCAGTTTTTTGCAATTACTGCCTTTTATACCGTCTAGGGCACCAAATTCGACAAAAAAACCGGGTTTTAGGCCTAAAATATCGAATATTTTCTCGATTATGCCGTCATTACCGGTACTTGAGTACTTATTTGACTTATATTCCAATAAATTCATAATTTACACATTTTTCATGAAATTCACGTATTTTTCTACTACATTGCCCATATTATAGCTCATATCGCATAAATTGTTTATTTTTTTCTCAAAATTAATGGCAGGAGGTGTATAAAGCTTTATTGGCCTATAATCCCACTCTTTCTCCTCGATTACTATAGCATTCGGCCCGGCGATCTCTTTGGTACCGCCAGTTGAAGAGCAAATAACCTGGCATCCGCTTGCCCGGGCATCTACAACAACATTAGGACAGTGGTCGAGCCATGCTAAGTGTATGAAGTACTTCGAAGCCTTGTACAAAGATATCAGTTGTTCCTGGCTAGCGTGGCCAACATAAAATATCCTGTCATCTTTTACTTTTTGGTCACAATCACCAGCTACCACCAAGCACTCGTCTTCTTTGGAATGTTCCAAGAAATACCTTATGTTATCAGATAATCTTTTATGGGGGCGCCATGATGAGGCACAGGACCATATATTGTTATATTCATCTAATTTTGCATGTTTTAGAGGCAAAATATTATCAATTAGCTCAATATCCGCCCCATTATGAATAACAGCGGTATACTCGTGAGGTCCAAAATATTCGTAAGTCAGACGTTTGTTGAATTCAGATTGGAATATTACCCCATGAGCCTGATTATAGGTTTTTTGGATATTATAATTTTGCTGCTCATAATCCTGATCAGTATTAAAGTATATACCGTCCAACCTTTGAAAAAGTGGCACTGTAGTACTTTTATGGTTAGCCTGAATAAAGCAAAGGCGTGTATCGGCCTTGTCCAAATCGGTAATTATGTGACCGTCTTTAGATAAATATTTTACTAGCTTATTCGCAAATGAATTTGGGCCGCTATCACTTTTTAAATCGACGTTTTCTAGACATATATTCATTCTAGCCTGTGATATGGTGGTCTTTGTCGGATCAATCTAGCAGTTTGAGCTTGTTGCTGCGCTTTGATTTTATCGACATTTAACGGATTTTCCTTGTTGTATACGTACAAAGTATCGCTAATAAACGAAGAGCGCTCGGATGCCATTTCTAATAAAGGCAGCATTATTGCTTGATCGTACGCCATCTCGAAGAAACGTCCTTCTTCATCTTTAAGATCCTCTTCTTTCAAATGTTTCCACAAGCTATACTTAAAACTTCTTAGATGTGAGGCGCGCCAGGTGTCTTTCCGAAAAAGATTATCTTCAACAACTTCAGCTGGATATTTTGAGGGCTCAAGGCCTGGAATGCCGGAAGGGTTGTATACATAATTACCATAAGTCATCAAGCAATCTTCTTGCTTATAAGTGTCTTCCAAGATATTTAAGCTATAGGAGGTTGCCAGCCAATCATCACCGTCCAATAAAACAATGATATCATCATCGCTGCAATTACTTTTTTCAATAGCCTTATGAATATTAGCCAGGGCATAATGCTTTTTCTTGTTTTTGATGAGTTTAAACCTGTCATCATTTTTTGTCAATCGATTAATGATATTGATTGTGTCATCAGTCGACATGTCATCGATCATACAGCATTCAAAATTTCCATACCTCTGTTCTTTTAAACTAGTAATACATTTTTCAATCCATCTTTCGACGTTGTAAAAGGGGATTATAAATTTAAATTTATTTCCTTGAAATGTGTTGACTGTGCTAAAATTTAATTGCGTCGAGGCGACTTGTTCTAATGTTCTCCAAAAATAATTTGCTCTAGACTCCAAATATGCCATAGTACTCTTCTTATTTTGAAACCACTCTTCGTCCTTGTGTTGTACATTGTCATTTAATAATAATTCGCATCCTAGGATCTTAGCTTCTATAACGATCCTAGGGCAAGTGTCAGAGGCTGAAGGGAAGAATATAAGCCCCTTAGAGCTAGCTAATTTTGTTAGCATATCCTCATATTTTAAACCCCAAACTAACTCATATTCTAATTTATTTTCTTTAGCATATTGAATTGCCGCTTCTCTGCCTTTAATCCAAGAAGGTGAGTTTAATATAATCCACCGATTATTCTTTTTGCTAGTTTTTAGTTTTTTTAGATATCCAAGTGTTTTATTCGAAAAAACAGAACTTAAAACAGTATTATTCTTAAGAAATGGAAAGATATTCTGATATATTTCTAGTTGTTTTTTCGACATCCAAAAATTCATCTTAGATTTAGCTAAAAATGTCGCGACTAGTTTGCCAATTGACTCATTATGACAATTACATTCATTTTGGAAATGCTTATGTTTGCCAATTGACCTATACGCACAAAATTTATAATCGTATTCTATAACTGAATAATTCAGGTTTTTTATAGCATACAGAAGACAATCTCGATCTAAGTTAGAAAAATTACCAAAAATCCAATAAGCACTCTTGTACTCTTCCATCATATTTAAGTTAATCTCTGCCGAGGTTAGCTTGTTGACTGGGAAAAGTGAGGCGTTTATTATTGCTTCAGTAGTTAGTTCGGCGCCGCCAGTATATTGTTCCACAAACGCATCAGATACGAATAATATCATTTTTACTCTTGCAAGCTATTAAACAAATCATCAATTTCTTTGTCGGTATCGAAATTACAAACTGATTTTATAGATTCTACATATTTTGCGTATTGGGCTTCTTCTGTGAAGGTCTCTTTTACATATTTTTGTAGTTCCTTGGACCTTTTTTTGAATCTACCGTGATCTTTATACAGCTCTTCCATATTCATCTTTAAGGACCCTTCTTCTGGATAGGCCCACATGGAATCGGCCTGTATCACTCCTTCCCACACAGCATTTTTTTCTACCGGTTGGAGTGTATAAGTGACTCTACCAAACATATGTTTATTTTTTGTTTTCTTATTTTTTGTTTGGGTTGGCTTGTAGAGGAAATCTAAATGCCCACTCCAATCAGTAGCAATTACAGGAAGCCCGTAATATGCAGCCTCAAAAAGAGGCAAACCAAAGCCTTCACCATGTGTTGAAGATACTATCGCTTTAATTTTTGGATGGGTATAGAGGCTAGCTAATTCGCCGCTAGTCATACAGCCATGTAAGATATAGACCTTACATTTGCGGCCTTCATAATTTGATAGCACTTGTTTAAATGTGTTAACTACATTGTTGCGATCGATAAGAGAATTTTTTGCGATGTTTGTTTTAATAACTAACCCAACATCTTCATTATCTCCAAAGCTTTCCATAAAACATTTTATAGTCTTGTCAATATTTTTTCTAGGGCTAGCCTGGGCCACGACAAGAAAATTAAATTTTGTCTTTAGATCTAAATCTAGATTTTCCGGCTTAACCTCTAGTACAGGATAATGTACAACATCAATTGGAGTCTTGCACTTAATTTCAGTTTGGCCAAACTGAGGATTTGCTGGGGCGTACGTAGTATTGGCATAAGATTGTTTAGCGTGTTCCGAAATTGTGATAATTTTGTCCATTAAGTAAGATTTATCGATCCATTGAGGAGCAACCTTGGTTGTTTCTATCCCCGCTGTGATCCCAACATTAACCGGGGCTAATTTTTCCCACTCGTTTGGAATGGTCACCTGCAAGCTTACATCAAAAGACCCTCCATTATTGATAAATTTTATTGTCTTTTGTATGTTATCATCTATCCATCGGCGTTCTTCATCATCTTGCCACAGCCAGCTTGTATGGCCCCAACTAATTGCCTGAATATAAACATCGAACAGGTCTTCCCTTGTCCGGAGCGCTCTTAAAACAGTTCTTCCATGATGGCCATATCCAGATTGCGTCAACAAAGGCGCTTTAATTAATACTTTTTTCATTTTATACCTCTACCAACTTCCATTTTTCGTAGCCTTTCCGAGTTTCCCATGATCCAAAATTTTCATGTGTTTCACTCAATATATTGTCCCACTCTTCAACATATTTTTCGAAATTATAATTTTTATTTACATGGTTATACCCTTGAAGGCCAATTTCTGCTCGCTGCTCTTTGCTAAGCTCGTATATCTTCATTAACCCGTTAAGAAAGTCGTCCATACCAACCCTATCCTCATAAATATAAGGTATATCTTGCGATCCAATTATTGCTTTTGAATTGGGTTCAATTCCGGCGCCAAACCATTCTTCTCCGTCTGTAACTTGTTCTTGCAGGCCGCCCGTCATGTTAACAACGATTGGGGTACCGCAAGATAAAGACTCAAGCGTTGAGAGGCCAAAGCCTTCCGCATCTGATATATTAACAGTTACATCTGCTGAATTGTAAAGAGCTGCCATGTGAGGAAAATCTAATTTCTGAGTTGAAAACCTAACTTCTCCGTTGGTTAAGTTTAGCTTTTCTAGTATCGCCACTAGATTAGGCCCATTCGAATCTTTTGGATCGGTATGCATTAGCAACTGTGCCTTATCATGCCCTACTCTATCTAAAAATTCTTTAAACCAGAATATCAAAGTTCCAGGCTGTTTTCTTCTAGCATTTCTGTTATTCCAAAAAATAATAAATTTTTCCTCGCCTAAATTTGTCTGCCTTCTTAGTTCAGCTCTCTCTTCTATGTTTAAGGGCTTAAAAATACGTGGATCGACTGCATGCGGCAGATAATAACTTTTAATATCCGGTGAAACATTGTCAACTATATCTTTAGTTACTTTAGAAATTGAAACTACGACGTCGTTTGAGTCATACCAAGTTTTATTAAATTCTGGATACGGATAATTATCCCAAACATGATAGTACACCATGGGCATTAAAGTTCTAATCTCATCTTCAACCTCCCAAAGCCATGGGAAAAATCGAGGATCTGTCATGAACCAGAGTAAATCTGGCTTTTCAGTTCTTATAATTGAGCGTACAGAGTCTTGCGTACCGTATCCGTCGACAGGGTATATTACAAGATCTTCTCCCCACTCTTCAATTTTCTGGGGTTTATAATCTTGATGTTTTATCGCCCCACCAAAAACAACAAAACTATACTTTCCGGTTTTGAGTAAACCTTCCATCATGTATCTTGTTTGTATGCCTACACCCGAAGGCGAAAAAGGATGGTCTGATATAACAAATACCTTAAGTTTTTCTTTCATTTTTTACCTGCAATGCTGAGTTTTGTAGAATTCACATCCGAACCCCTGCGTGCAAGACAGCCGATTCTTCACGTAATTGCCATTTTTAATATTATAAAGCGCTTTATCCAGTAAGTTAAGAGAATTCTCAGTTTTTTTAGGGCCACTAGTTACACGAAATATTTCTACTCTGTTGCTTTTAGCTGTTCTCTTAAGCAGGGCAAAATGAGTTTCAACATCTTTAGGATCAATATTATGCTTTGCGGCAAAAAAATGCTTATATAAAGTTAACTGGTAGGTGGTCATCCGATCGGATTTCTTTTTTGAATCCCATCCCCATGAGCATGTCTTCCAGTCAATAACATGATATTTTCCATCTGAAGTTTTTATTACAAGGTCTATAAAGCCTTTAAAATAAAAATTTTCTTCTAGAGGCTCATATAATTTTTCTTCTGCTGAGAAGACTTCATATTTACCAAAATTTTCTGTAAGAGAAGGAAGGATATAAGATAGTAAAGTAGAGGCCTGCGTTCTCATCTTGCCTACAAGATCCTTGTTTAGGTCTACTTTTTTTTCAGTCAAGCTTTTTAGCTCTTCTAAAAATTTATTATTAAAACATTCGTTTAACACAGAAAGACTTTGGTCGATCTCTCCTAAGACAGATTTTTCGCATACTTCGTGCACCGCGGTACCGAAAGCAGTGTATTCATTGCCTAAAAATTTTTTTGCCTCGTCAATATAGACCAGCTTGTGTTTAAAGGCGCACTCATTCCATGTTTTGAGTTCTGAAAAAGATATATGGCTTCTCATTAATCACCGGCTTTATTAGTTTTACGCCGAGGAGAGCGTTTAGTGGTTGTTGTGGCTTTTGTCGCTTTTTTAGACTTGGATTTCGGTTTAGGCCGAATATCAGTTAACTCAAATAGCCATGTTTTTTCACACTTATCAGCATATCGATTGTCAATTCTTTCGTAGCTATTAGCGCAGGGCCCTACTTCATATTCGCTATTATCAAAATTTTCTTCTACTAGTTTTCTAGCGTTTCCAGCGTCTAGGCGAACTCTAAGGTCACTAACATATTTTGTTGGTTTGACTGTGACAGTCACTCGGAGCCGGCTGGCCTCTTCATCAATTTCAAATTTAAAATTCATATTCTTCCTCGTTATTGTGTAATAAAATAACTTTACTGTAAAGATAAGGACATATTTCTTTAAAGTAAAGATCATCCCCTATATATTTTTCTTCAAACCCGGTAGCAAAATATTCCCTAAGAGATGTTACAGAATATGGACTCAAAAATAAATCAATAGTTAATATGTTTAAAGCATCATAGCCTATATCCTCGTACATCATAGAGTCAAATTCTGAATCATATTCTGTATTCAAAAAATCTAAGTGTTCTACTTTGTAATCCTGATGAATTAAGATATTTTTAAGTTTTGCTCTTTTGCGCAAAAATTCGTTTCTTACTTCGCTATCTTCATATATTTCTCTATTATATTTTTCTTCGGCCGCGTGAGAAAACTCATGGATGATATCATCCAGCAGATCGCCGTCACTATCTTGTGTGTTGCTTACATATATTGCTCCGTCCATATAAACAGCATTTACATTTTTCTCTTTTAAAAAATTAAAATCTCCAATATAAACAATATCAATTAGACTTAATATATGATCAGGCAAGACATGATTGACTTTTGAAAACACTCGGTTAAGATCGATGTTATTAGTTAACTTATCTTTGATGACTAAATTTAAACTGCCTATCCGCTGGTTAGCCAAGGATTTATTCTGATTTTTCACATAACTTGCAATTTTTTGTTTGTTTATCATTTTTTTCTGCTATTTCTTGGCCGATACTTATATCGTCTAAAGCTTGTTGATAGCCCCTAATCCAGTTTTCTTCGGCGATCGCTAGTAAAAATTCCGGGAACTCATGAGCCATTGTCTCTACAATCATCTCAACGGTAACTTCGTTGTTAACTGAGTCAGAATTTTCGCCGACATATTCTACCAGAAAATTTTTCAAATCATTTTCCGGCTCTATTACTTTATCTAAACTTGGATTTTTTTCAAATTCTTTTGCATTAATTGTTTTCATTATAATACCTTTGAAGCTAGAGTAGCTACTTTAGAGCGCTCTCCTTTTACTAAAGTCATGTGTCCAGAAAGATCATATGACTTAAATTTTTCCACTGCATATGATAGCCCGTTGGACGTTGAGTCCAAATAAACGCTGTCAATTTGTTCTATATCTCCCGTAAGAACTATTTTTGTATTTTCTCCTACCCGGGTAATTATAGTCTTTAATTCATGGATTGTTAAATTTTGAGCTTCATCAACAATAATAAATGCATTTGATATTGATCTGCCGCGGATATACGTGAGCGCCTCTATCTGAATCGTTCCGTTATCAAAAAATATCCCCATATTATCCTTTTTCCCATTCAACAGATGGTCTATGTTATCTTGTATAGGCATCAGCCATGGGCGCATTTTTTCTTCCATAGAACCAGGCAAATAACCAATGTCTTTGCCCAGAGGTTGGACGGGGCGAGAAACAACTAGTTTCTTATATCTACCCTCTTCTAATACCTGATCTAGGCCGGCAGCAATTGCCAGAAGAGTTTTACCACAGCCGGCTTTCCCAACCAGTGTTACAATTGGAACATCTGGGTCTAATAAAACATCCAATGCAAACATCTGCTCTTTATTTCTTGGCCTTAGGCCCCAAACGCTGTTTTTATATTCTGATACTTTGCGCAGAGAGGCGCCATAATTCTGGAACCTAACTAGGGCTGTTTTTTTCTCATTAGCATTTGATACTAACATTAGAAATTGATTTGGCTTGAAATGGCCTTCTTCTTTCTCAAATACAACTTGGCGGCCCTCATACACGTGATCTATAATTTGATCGTCAACTAGGTGTTTAGCAAACCCGGTAAATAATTTATTGTGGTCAGTTACAACCTTATTAGTAATATAATCTTCAGTCAGTATGCCCAAAGAATCACATTTTACCCGCATATTTATATCACGCGTGACAACAATTACTTTTTTTCGGGGATTCTTTTTTTGTTCAGTAATCGCTGTTGTGATGATCTCGTTATCTGCGCTCTGTAAATCGCATGCAGTTGGAAGATCTTCTATATTATATCCTCTAACAGATAAAATACCTTTTCTTTTGGCGATTCTTACACCTTTATGTAAATTGCCGCGGCTTCTTAAGCTATCTAATGTGCGAATTATCGCACGTGCGTTTAAGCCTACCCCATCTTGTCTTTTTTTGTGTTTATCAATCTCGTCTAGCACTTTTAACGGTACTACAATATCATTATTACTGAATTCAAATATTGATCTTGCGTTAGTTAAATATACGTTTGTATCTAGAACATAAGTTTTTTTCATACTTTACTCTTAATGTGTAAACTAGTTATCTTCGAAATGAATAAATTACTAGTAATTATTATCTTGTTGTTGCAAGCCCTCACAGTAAGTAGTTGTGCAACCCAAGTTAATGTACTTAAGTCACTATCAAACGCTAAAAAATCGATTGTTAAAATTGAGGCGCATATGCAAATGGTACCCTGTGATCAGGATACAAACGTTTGTGATAATTATCAATTATATGCTACTGGGTCTGGGTCTGTAGTCTTGTATAATCGTAATAAAGTAATATTGACTGCTGCTCACATATGTAAACAAACTAAATTTGGTTTGTTCGTAGAAGAAGCCAATAATCGCACGCTCTTTAAAGCTATTGATCGCGATGATAAAGAATATATTATAGAAATAATTAAACACAATATTGAAGCTGACATATGCCTTCTTCAAAGTGTTTCTGGGCCAATGGACATGCCTTTTTTGAAACTTTCTCCTAAGGCGCCTGAATATGCCGAACTGGTGTATAACCTGGCCGGCCCTCTAGGAATTATGAAGGGAGAGATGGTGCCGGTATACAGAGGCTCATATTTTGGTCAAATAGGAAACGATGCTTTTTATAGCATACCAACTATTGGAGGATCGTCCGGATCGCCAGTCTTGAATTTTAAAGGAGAGTTAATTGGGATGATACATTCTGTGCATATGCATTTTCATCATATTGCTCTATCTGCTTCTTACAAAGAGCTGTGGAATTTTTTAACGATCGTAAATAATCGTACATTATAATTCCGGAACTAGTGCCAACGTTTAAGCTTCGGACTGATCCATATTGCGGAATTTCTACGCTATAATCGGCAATTTTTAACATCTCATCAGTTAAGCCCACCCCCTCCTCACCGAAGACCATAAGAGGTGGTTTTTCTAGCATATTCCAATCAAATTCACCCAATTTGTGTGTATTAG
>Ga0208299_1002125_pt1 | contig 13827 bp, 13 predicted proteins | sample 15_taG_FD_184089 | JGI IMG/M metagenome (GOLD analysis project Ga0208299, IMG submission 184089) | Marine viral communities from the Subarctic Pacific Ocean - 15_ETSP_OMZ_AT15312 metaG (SPAdes) (version 2) | ecosystem: Environmental > Aquatic > Marine > Oceanic | place: Pacific Ocean | collected...
GTTAGCACGTACAGAAGTTACAGGAGCAGATGGCAATGATATCTTTAAAGAGATAAGATTTGGTTTTGGACCACCGATAGATTCAGATAAGCGTATTCAAGAGCAAGACCAAGAGTAAATGCAGGTAACTGGTTTTAGACCACATAGAGGACAGACTAGGGTCATTAACACTATAGTTAATGGCCCTGAGAAGTATGTCACTGTGGTGAGTCCGCGCCAACAAGGCAAATCACTTCTACTAATTAATCTAATACTATACTATGGTATAAATGATAAAGGTAGTAAGATAGGTATCATAGCACCAATATACCAACAAGCCAGAAAACTAATGGAAGATCTATATGAAGCCATTAAAGACTCAGGCTTAATAGAGACTACTAACTTCTCTAATCATGAAATAAAACTTAAGACAGGTAGTAAGATTTACTTTAGATCTAGTGAAAGAGAAGACGGACTAAGAGGTTATACATTTTCATACCTGTTTATGGATGAAGCCTCTTACCAATCAGAGGATAGTTTCCGTAGAGCAATAGAGCCTACGGGTCTAGTTTTCGGTAAAAAAATATGTCTGTTCTCGACGCCTCGTGGTAGAGACTGGTTCTATCAAATGTACAAGCTAGGCTTAGACCCAGAGTACCCTAACTATGCATCAGTACGCATGGAGCAGGGCGATAACCCATACATTAATCAAGAAGAAATCGCGGCGGCCAAACGAGTACTACCAGAAGCTATCTTTAGAGCAGAGTATAAGGGAGAGTTCTTAGAAGGAGAGTCAATGGTATTCACAAACTTTGGTAACACAACATTCGATAGATACCCACAGAGACAGGGTAAAGTCTTTATAGGTGTAGACTTAGGTAGAGAATCAGATTACACTGTAGCCATTGCAATGGACCAACAGGGCAATGTAGTAGAAGTGTATAGAGATAATCAAAAGGATTGGTCATACATGCAACTGCAGATCTTAAACTTAGCACGTAAATACAACGCCACAGTGATGATAGAAACTAACTCGATGGGTACAATTGTATTTGAGTCTATTAAGAAGCAGTGGCAAGATACACACCCGTTTACTACTAGTATGCAATCAAAGAATGATATAGTAGAGTCACTGATACTGGCCTTCAATGAAGAGCAGATTAGCATACCTAGTCCGGCCCTCTTACCAGAGTTACACCAAGAGTTAGAAGTGTTTGAGATGTCATATAACCCGAAGACACGTAATGTGAGATACGCAGCACGTACACCGTTCCATGATGATATGGTAATGGCACTTTGTATTTCAAACTGGAATCGTCTTCAAAACAAATCGTATGGGCAATACGCCGTACTAGGCTCGTTGTAATTCATATTAACCCTAATTTATATTTAATAGTATATGGCAGTAAAAGCAAAGTTTAACGGTAAGCAATGGGCGATCCCTACTAGGGTTACCATTGATGAGTGGCAAGATCTACAGAAGTGGCAATTTGAAAACGAAGCACACTGGCCGTGGATCATTGAGTCTATCAGTACTTACAGAGCTGCAGACTTTAATAATGCAGACCCTGATTCAATGCAACTATTCATGGGCTTCTTAACCGCTGCATGTAATGCGCGTACTCTAGCACATCAACCCGATTATACAACACTAAACTTCGGGCAGTTCATAGATCTAGACTGTTACCTCTCATTAGGTATTGAGAAGAACATTAGGAAGATCTTAGCCGTCTTAGAGGTAGACACACCGTGGGCCGATCAAGCGCTAGCAGTGATAGAGCAATACATAACATGGAGAACAACTATATACAAACAATATGCAGATTTATTTGGGATTAACGAGGAGAGGCAAGAGTCGGACTTACCCGGTGAGGTATATAATCCTAAGGAGGTCAGCCGAGGGTGGTACACAGTCATATGCGAACTGGCCGGTTGGGACGTACTAAAGATGGATAGCATCACAGACCAACCACTACATAAGATGTTAACCTTCATGCAGATGAAGAAAGAGAAAGATATGAAAGAGGCTCAAGAGGCCCGTAAAATAAGAAACAAAAAGAGATGACGTATAAAGAAATCATAAACAGATTTAGAACTGTAACCAATGACCACCTAATGCTAAAAGACTTTGGGTACGGCCAGCTGACTGATCTGAAGACACAATCACAATTAGGACCCGAAGAACAGGGAGTAGACTACCCGTATCTGTTCCTCTTACCACAGACTAGTCAACGTACTGGCCCGGTAATGAACTACTCATTTAACATGATAGTGATGGACATGGCAAGACCTGAAGAGGGTGACCAATACGACAACTACATTACGATACAATCACAGTGCCAACAGTACATTGATGATATCTTAAGTCAACTCTACTACTATTACAGTGATCAGCCAGAAGTACAACTCACAGGGATTAACTATACTCCATTCAAAGAGAAGTATCAAGACGAACTCGCCGGCATGACAGCGACCATTACAATCGCAGTGCCCGCACCTATTGATAACTGTATTGCACCATTCAATGATCCCTCGATATTTGGTCAAGTACTAATTCAGTCACCGATGACTGTAAATCCAGACCCTAATGGTGCTATACTCATCCCAATACAACCACCTCAGATTGACACTAATGGATGGTGGCTTCCAGGCCCATATGATGCATTCTATGTACCTGGAGGGCAAACATATAGAATTACAGTTACTGGTGAGGTAGAACAGTATCAACCGACGGGTGGCGAAGTAGTCTGCCAAGAACCTCCAGGTATTAAACCTCATGAGATTATTAATGACCAACCAGTATTTACACCTGGTAATATAAACCCGGTTTATACTAATTGGCCTACAACATACACACCGGGCCCACAACAATTCACAGCTGAATTCGAATGGGAGGCTCCTAGTACTACGGGTACATGGTCACTCAATACAAACCAAAATGGTGAAGTAGGGCAAGATGAATCAAACATTAGCCTAACAAACGTAACATATACATTCCGACAATAATGGCAGAAACTCTTACAATGGAAGAACTAATAGCCGATCTTTCAGATCTAGGGCAAGATCTTAGTCAGCCACAAGACTGGTTGAGCGCGATTGGCGATGAGATAGTTGAAGACATGAAACGTAATGTGCCTGTAGATACTGGTGCACTAAAAGGTAGTATACGCTGGGTGTTCGAAGGCCAGTCATCAATTGCATTCTTAATGAAGGATTACGGTATGTACCAGAACTATGGAGTTAAGGGTACTGCAGGAGGTTACAACCCAGCAACATATCACAAACCCTTCTTTAACGACTTCGGAAGTATACAACAACCCGAGTTCGGTACGGGATATAAACATAGAGCATTCGGCTTACCAGCTAGAAAGTTCTACGACGAAACAGAAATAGGCAATGAGATAGGCCAAACATTTATCTCTGAAATAATAGAAGACTTTTAATTATGGCAGTAACAGCAACACAAACGCCTAAGACGCCATTTGATATGGCATACGGCGCAAACATAATCACACTAGAAGGTATTACACCTACGCAACAGAAGTATGCGTTACAGATCTTTATAGTAGGTCAAGTAGACCCGATAGCAGACATTAGGCAATCACCTAACAGATATGCTAAGGCTATCTTTGATATACAGAACATCTTACAGTCACTGATTAGCCCTACTGAGAATAACATCGATGGCCTGAATTACTCAGCAACCGGTGTACCTCAACAGAATCAAAGACTACAAATAGCTAACGGTGAACTGATACAATACCAAATCGCATATACCACAGAGACTGGCGGGCAATTAGATAACGCCTTTACTACAGACCCTACAGTATACACTACAATAGGTGGTAGTAAAGCCTATTGGCAAGTGGATTACGAACAAGTAGATGACTACATCTGTAGTGCCTTCGGTGATCAAACTGCCAACGCATGTACTACAATAGAAAACGCTGCAGCAACTGCTAGACCACTCTCAGATAATACATGGACTATTGCAGACACAGAGACTGGCGATAACCTACTAACCTACAACGGTGGCTACCCGTCACCCGGTGGTATTGACGTACACAATGTCTATGCAGGCGATCAGTGTACTAAATCATTTTGGCAGACTGTTAATCGTTTAGGCTTACCGTCTACACCTAACACAGCAGTTAGAGGTATCGAAGGCTTCTTAGTCTTACAGTTCATAGGGAATAACGGTGCTAGTGTCTCACTTATTTCTAACACACAGGCTAACGGTGGAGGTCCAAATGTATCAATAGGACAGGGTCAAATACCATCTGGTAACTATAATGTTATTACCATGGCAACGGGCCCTGCTAATTTTCCAAACAATGTGATCCTAAATGGTTGTACTCACTACTATATTGTACCTGTCATGTATACACCACTTGCGTGTGTAACAGACCCACAATCACAAATACCCTTAATGAGTGAAGCTGGTTGGCGCATACAACGTTACAATATTATACAAGAGCCTTGCAATGACTATGATCATATTCAGTTTGCATGGATGAACAGTACAGGGTATAGAGATCAATTTACATTCACTAAGAAGAATGAGAAGAAGATAAATACTACTAGGAATAACTTCTTAAAAGAGGCTGGTGATTACAACGCTACCGAATACACAGTAGATCCACAAGCCAGAGGCTTTACTACTTATTCACAGCAAATCAAAGAGGTATGGCAAGCCACGTCAGGCTATATGAATGATGCTGAGGCTGCTCTCTTAGAGTCTATGTTTAAATCACCAGATGTTAATGTAAGGTTCTCTACGGGCGAGTATGCCAATCAGTGGATCCCTATTAATCTAATTAGTAGTTCATATACTGAGAAGACTTACAGAAAGGACAGGCTATTCCAATACACTGTGGATTACAAATTAGCTAACAACATAAAATCACAAAGAGGATAATATGATTCAACTTAAAGTTTACAAACAGGGTACCCAGAACTTACCTAATACTGACTGGCTAGACCCAGCCAATACTCTATTTATAGATCTGTATGATACTGAACCTATTAAGTTAACGTTAAGTATTGAAGATATTACACAGGCTGATGCTACCTCTGTATTCTCTAAAACATTTAGGGTACCAGCAACTAGAGATAACAATGAGTTCTTTCAGAATGCATTTGAGATAGACGGGATTAACTATGATGTAACTATTAAGAACCCAGCACAAATCTTAGTAGATGGTGCTGAATTTAGAGTAGGGCATATTAGACTACAGAAGATCTATATTAATGATGACCTAGATAAGATAGACTATGAGTTATTATTCTTAGGTGAGACCAGAGACTTCTCTAGTACTATTTCTGATAAGACTCTATGTCAAATAGTTATGACTGACTTTGATTGGCAGAGTGAATACGGCCTACCAGTTACTTATACTAACGCTGCAGACTTTAACCCTGCCGGCGGGTACAGTTATGCTGATCAAACAGGTAGTTGGCAAGCCTATCCACAATCTATGTTAATTACTGATGGCTTTGCAGGAGGTGATATCTTATTTCCACTAATAGATCATGGTAACTCTTATGATGATCAAGGTGATCCAGAACAGCCACGTATTGCCCTAGGTGCTAACGCCACTGGTTCATTTACTAGTAATCAGAACCCGCTAGATCTTTCAAGACTTAAACCTATGTTTAGAGCTAAGCGTGTATGGGACCAGATCTTTGAAGATGCTGGCTACACGTATCAGTCTGACTTCTTAAACTCTGATAGATTCCACCAAATGTACATTAGTGCCTTTGGTAATAATGAGAGTGTGGGTATGACAGTAGGACAGACTACTGGAACTAACTTTGAATCTTCAGGTACCGCACCAGGTATTAATGATGTATATTCTAGAATGTATAACCCTACAGTAATTAGTAATGTATCTGGACATTTCAATGTAGGTACTTCAGATGTTGGTAGTGGTGGTACTGGTAGTTGGTTCGTATGTCCACAAACTGCTTCAGCTGCATCGTATTATATTATGGAGGCGTCAGCCCTAATGAATGCAGAGTTTGAAAACTCTAATGGCCCTAACACTTATATAAATGCCCGCATTGAATTAGTTGCATTACAAGTAGGTCAATCACCTGGTGGTATAATAGATCAAGTACTAGCTACTGGTAACTACACATCTAACATGGGCTTATCATCACTTAACTGGGATTCACGTAATAGTATCTACCAACCAGTTGCTGGTCAAATACTACAGGTTGTCTGTGAATCACCTGGTCCCGTAGACTACTCAGAAGTAGATAATACATATTGGGCCTGTACAGCAGCGCCGGGCGATTACTACGCACCACTAGATCTTGATTGTGAATACAAACAAATAGACTACATTAAGGATGTACTTACTATGTTTAGACTAGTAATGCAACCAGATAACAAGAGACCTAATAACTTTATTATAGAACCATGGCAAGATTTTATCGGGTCTGGTACAACATACAACTGGTCTGATAAACTAATACAGGACAAGGACATGGTCTTTGAGCCTCTGTTTAACACACAGTCTGATGAGATAGAATTTTCTAAAACAGAAGATGAAGACTACATTAACGAGTTTCACCAAGATAATAACAAACACCCTTATGGTTGGTTAAGATTTGATAGTGGTAATGAATTACTAAAAGGTACTAGAAAGGTAGAGGTTACGGGTATTGCTCCAACACCTCTAGATCAAATAGAACACGGTGATGCTACAAATCCACAGATTAACCCTCAGTTTGTAATCCCTAGTATTCATACACATGATGATAATACAGCGGCAAATGAACATATACCTATTAAGCCTAAGACTAGATTCTTATTCTATAATGGACTACAACTAATTACAGTAGCAGCAGATAAATGGTACATGTTAAATGACTCATCAGTTGCTACACAACAGACTTATTGGCCACTAGTTAGCTCATATGAGGACTGGCCAGTGCAACAAACATCACTTAACTTAAACTTCTCTAATGATACAAGATATTATATTACTCCAAATCCTGGCTTAGGTTACTTTGAACAGGGCAGTACTCTATTCGATGAATACTGGTCTCGTTACATTAGTTCACTATACGGTAAGTTTAGTAGAAGACTAACTGCTAGATTTGTCCTAAGTAATGTAGATCTACAAGATCTTACGTTTGATGATATAATTTTTGTTAATGGTAAGTACTATAGACCTGAGAAGATCATAGACGCAACCGTAGGTGAGACCAGCATAGCCACAGTACAATTAATTACACTTAATGATCAAAGACCTATCTGGTTAGATGAACCTCTTACAGGGTTCTCAGTGGCAGTAAGTAATAATAACTGTATTGGTGAAGATGGTGAAATACAGATTACTACTAATGGTACTCCACCATTTACATGGGAGTTAACCCAGTCTGGAACTACAGGTACAGCTAACCCGAGTGGTACTGCACCGTTTATATTTACAATTAGCGCGCCAGTAGGCATTGATACACTGGTAGTTACTGATGCAATGGGTAGAATAGCACAAGTACAAGTAGACGTACCTACTTCACAAGCTACAGCTGTAACAGCAACTAGTGTTAATGTTGATCCTACTGATTGTAATGCACCTTGTAACGGTAGTATTACTGTAACAGGAGCTGGTGGTGTAGGACCTTATACAATTACATGGTCAGATGGTTTTGGAGCCCTAACTAGAAATGGTCTATGTCCAGGACAATACAGTTACTTCTTAGAAGACGCTAATGGGTGTCCATCTGATGCTTACGTAGTAGATCTAACGTGTAACACTCCAGTTTATTATTATGAGCTTAGAGAGCATCTAAACAACTGTAGTCAATTAAGTGCTCAGCAATATTACGCTGCAAGTACAATACCTTTAACTAATCAAGATACTGTAAGCCTTAATGAAAGAAATGGATGTTACCAAGTATTAGGTGAGACTGAATTCCAAACTCAATATACTGTTAATCAGGATTATGCTGATTGTGCTTCATGTAATCCGGGTAATCCAAGTAACTCATGGGAAGTTCAAATATGTGACGGTACTACCACTACCTATATTGATTACGATGTAGCCCTTAACCCTGGTGATGTTGTAACTATTGATGATCCCTCTCTACCTGGCTGTTGGACAGTATTAAATACAGATTCAACTACATCAAGTGTCCTACACGATCAAGTTTATGAAGATTGTACGGCATGTAACCAAGGCTTAGTATATTATGCATATGCTTGTGATGGATCATTCATGCCTACATATTTTACATCTGTAACTCAAAAAAATGTTGGTAGTGTATATGAGGTCACAAGTGGAGTTCATATTGGTAAATGTGTAGAGGTCATAAAGGGTAGTAATTTAGATGGTCAATATGATACCCTAGGTGCACAAGAGTATGTAGACTGCGATGATTGTCAAGGTACTACACCACCGCCACAAGATACATGTCATACCATTAATAATGCTGGTTCGACTAATGCTAATGGTACGTATACATTTAACCAGGCTAGTTACTTATGGAAATGTAAACCTGGCCAAACTATTTCAATGTGTGCAGAAGTTGGTAGTGTTGTAGCTATTAATACTAATATTAATGTAACTATAACTAATACTGGTAATCCATGTACATCACCTTCTGAGTGTTCTATCCCACCGTCACCGGGCTTTAAATATGTAGTAGAAGATTGTGAAACTCAATTGCAATACACAATGGACACCCTAGGTACTAATTTCCAAGTAGGTGATGTAATACAATATCAACAAGGTGCATTAGGTGGAGGCGCAATATACTGTGGTGAAATAGTTAGCATAATTGAAAGTATTACAGAAGATGCAAGATTATATAATCAATTTGTATCATATTTTTGTGGTGATACGATACACTGTCTACAGTAATTCAGAATAGTGTAAAATTATATTTAATATTATATGGCAGATAAAACAGTAAAGATAATATTTGAGATCGATGGCTTACAAGAGTCGGTCACAAACATAGATGATGCAAAAGCAGCCCTAAATAGATTAGAGAAGCAAGCTGATAAAACCGAAGAAGCCGCTGAAAAGGCCGCTGACGGAATGAAGAAGATTGGTACTGAATCTAAAGAGGCTGGTGAAGCAGGTGAAGGTGCCATAAGTGTACTTGATGAAGCAACTGGTGGACTAGCGACTAGATTTAAAAATGTAATCGTTGGTGTTAAAAAGATGGGTGTTGCCCTAAAGACCTCTTTTAAATCAGGTGTAGCAGGAGCAAGTGCACTTAAAAAAGGTATTGCAGCAACAGGTATTGGACTTCTAGTTGTAGCCTTAGCGACTATCGTTGCATATTGGGATGATATCATAGGCCTAGTTAGTGGTGTCGGCTCAGAACAAAAGAAACTTAATAGAGAAGTAGAGGCTAATGTTGCAGCACAACAAGAAGCACTCGATGCTATCTCAGCACAAGAAAATTCACTAAAATTACAAGGTAAGTCTGAAGCAGAGATTAGAGATCTTAAGATAGAGCAAACCCAAGAGGTAATTGACGCTACTCTATTACAGATAGAGCAGATGGAAGCTACCAAGAAGGCTCAGGTAGAAGCTGCACAAAGAAACAGAGATATCGCTCAAGGTATTATAGCATTCTTAACAGCACCAATCACTCTAATACTTGCAATGGTAGATGGTATTACTGCAGGACTTAGTCTTATTCCTGGAATGGGTGATGTAGCTACTAGTCTAGCAGATGACTTTACTGGTGGTATTGCAGGCTTAATGTTTGATCCCGATGAAGTAAAAGAAGAGGGTGATGCGGCCATAGAGGAGACTAAGAAGCAACTGATGAGACTTAGAAACGCTAGGGATGGTGCAATACTAGCTGGAAATAAAGCTGATCAAGCGGCCGCTGATAAAGAGTTAGCAATTGCAGAGAAACTTGCCGCTGATAAGAAAGCAATTAAAGATAAAGAGGATGCAGAAGATGCGATAAGAAAACAGAAAGCCTTAGATGATGCACAGATAGTAAAGGATATGCTACAACAAGCAGATCTTGATCTAATAGAAAATGCGTATGCGAGAGCGCAAAAAGAATTACAGATACAACGTGATGCTGATGTAGAAAAGATTAAAGAAGCAGGAGCTACTGCTGAAGAGATTAAAAGAATTGAGGAGAGGTATGATAATAAGTCTCTAAAATTAGCAGAGGATAATAAAAAGTTTAAAGACGCACTTAAAAAGCAAGAGGTACAAACTGCCCTAGCAGCAGGTTCACAAGTACTTGGTGGTATTATTGGAATTGTTGGAGAGGGCTCAGCAATAGGACGCAGTGCAGCTGTGGCTCAAACGACTATAGATACTTACGCTTCTGCAACTGCAGCATATAAATCTATGGTAGGTATACCAATAGTTGGACCTACCCTAGCACCAATTGCAGCAGGTATTGCAGGTATTGCGGGTGCACTATCTATTAAAAAGATATTAGCTGTTAAACCTCCAGTACCTGGTAAAGGTGGTGGCGGTGGTGCAGCAGGAGTACAAGTACCGAAGCCACCTACATTTAACCCTACAACCGCGTTAAACAACGCACAAGAAGCTGAAGAAGATAATTCAACAGTTACACTAGGACAACAAACGGGTAGCCAAGGAGCGCCAGTAGTACGTGCATACGTAGTTTCATCTGAAGTTACTAACCAACAAGAAGCCGATGCTAAAATAAATGACTTGGCAAGACTATAATATATAAGATATGAATAAGATTGTAGAACTAATAATAAACATGGAAGAATTCGAATTCGAAGATTTAGGAGTCGAAGTACTTTCATTGGTGGATAAGCCAGCTATCGAAGTAAATTGGATGGCATTTAATGAAGCCGTTGCAGAGGCAAAGGTAGATAATAAAGGCTTTGAAGAGTTTGATGAGTTCTTTAATGCAAATATAGATCTGTTTAAGAAGCCAGGTGGCGGTGCAGCAGGAGAAGGTGGCGTAGATCATAAAGAACAGGCTAAACTACTAGAGGAAGCAGGTATTGATACAGAATTTCCATTTGGTTACTGTTATCAAGTAGCACAGTTCTTATTTTATGCAGTAGGAGGCTATGATGGTGATTATGATCTTAAATGTATTAAAGGAATGCACTATAAAGTTAAAGGTGTTGATTTTAGTGCAACTCACTGGTATATTCAACATAAACAAGACGGTACCATAGTGGACCTTACAGCGTCCCAGTTCGATGGCATACTAGATATTAATGATTACTATTCCCAAGGTACAAGAGCTAATCTGGGGTTCCCATATTACAACGTGGGCGACAAGAAGGTAGAGTTTGATACTACAGTACCTAGTTTACAATCACTTAAGCTATATGCTAAGTGGAAAGAGGATCATAAAGTATTACCAGGACTAGAAGAGTACTATAACGCAGCTAAATACGAAGAATTACGTAAAGACTTTGCAGAACAAGAATATAATTTTGTAGATGATAATCTTACAGCGTTCCATGCTGAAGTAATTGCTAAAGCTAAGGTGTTAGGTACTTCATTTGATGTAGATGAAGTAATCTATGTAGATGGAACTAAAGAGAGCTTTGCAACCATTGATGATTTCTTACAAGGTGCAAGAGCAATAGCTGCACTAGATGGTATTGCAGCAGATACTCCAGCTAGAGAAGTATTTAGATATACAGGACCCATGGGTCAACGTGGCTTCTGTTTTATTATGATGGGACTCAATAGAGTTTACAGCAAGCCGGATATAGACTTAATGGAGGGATTTAACAAACCATTTGGACATAATAAACAAGCTTATAGTATTTTTGAATACAAAGGAGGTCCGAACTGCCAGCACTATTGGGAGAGATTAATACAATATCAATCTGGTGGTAAAAACGTATTAGTAAGTATGGGACCAGCAACTAATGCATCAACTAATGAAGCTGGAGCCGATAACGCTGGTAAGACTAATAACAGTAACTATAAATCACCTACAGGTGCTGTTCGTAATAATGGCTATTATATGAATTCAACATGGAAGTTTAACGATGACCAGATGATAGTAACTGGACCTGCGATGATACCTCAACAACTTATAGCAAGACGTGATGAAATGGGTAATCTATTTCATGTATATTTTAGTAAAGACACGATTGCTACTATTGCTAAAAAGTTCTTAGCAGATAATAATGCACATAATACAGATATAAACCATAACGGTGCTGTTACTGTGGAAAATACTTTACTAGAATCATGGATCGTAGAAGATCCAAAAATGGATAAGTCAAGCGCATTAGGTTTTAATGTACCTGAAGGAACTTGGATGACCTCAATGAAAATTAATAATGAAGAAACCTGGCAAAAAATTAAGGCACAAGAACTTAATGGGTTTAGTGTCGAAGGTTCCTTTTTGGAGATTGTACAAAAAAATGGATAAAGATTCAGTTGCAAATGTTGTCAGCTATGCTGGCGTAGGGGCTGTTTTAATGGAATATGAATCAATACTAACAATTGTATTATTGATATCAGGTATTGCATTAAACGTGTTACGTATTAGATCGATGAACAAGTCTAAAAAAGACGAGTAAACTTTTCTTCATATAAATTAGTGTGATCACCAAACTTATTATATGTTTTACCCTTAAGTATACTCTTTACTGAATGACGGGTTAAATCATACTGCTTACATAATGTATTAATACTAACGCCTTCAAGCCATTTAGCTCGAAGTACGTTAGCATGTTCCATTGATAATTTAGGTTTATTATAGTATTTCATTTGTATCAAAATTATCTATTCCTAAACCTTTATTGTTACTGTAGTTTATACTACCATCTTCGTTTTCAATCCATTTTTCTGAAAACTCAGTACCATCTTTATCTACGTAAGTAATATTCATAGTATCTTTAGTTATCTGTAAGTTAGTAACTCTTTCTTGGAAAGAGTCTGGATTTGTTAATCTGTAATGAATGTCATCTGAAATGACTTTAAAACTGTGATTTGTCATAATGTTTATTTGTTTTTATATTTAAATTAATTGTGCTTTGATATCATTGATTGAGTCTCCGGTTATTCTTAGTGCAACTTTTTTTAAGTATGTGTCAAAAAATGTGCATTCCCATACATCTAAATCTAAATGATAACCAAAGTCATACCCATCGTACCCGTGTAGGTTCATATAGTCCTCTACGTACGGTGTTAGTATTTCTTGTTGTAATACTATGTCTTCTATTTTAAACTCAGCAGGGTCATCGTGTGTGATATCTCTGATAGCACCATTTTCTGTAATCATGTGAAATGATTTTAAGAGCTCTTGTGTTTTCTTACTTTTCATCTACTGTACCTGGTAAAGTTTCTCCTAATTCTTTTGCAGCTTCTTCATCGATAAACTTTACTTGTGCTTCCATAGCACCTAGAAAATAATGTGCAAAGTTAAGAGCCATGTCACATCTACGAGTATTGTTTAAGTGTCTAAAACCTTTGTCTTTAGGATAGTCTCCAAAATGTTCTGCCATTCTAGTTTCATAATTAAGCCACTGATTCCAAGTATCTAGTAAGATATTCTTTCTAGTCCATGCACCTGCTTGTCTTGCTTGTAATGTAGGTGCTTCTAAAAAGTCGTGCTGATTAAAGAATGCATTCATCATTTCATCATGATCTTTTTTGCGTTGCGCTTTCTCTGCAGCTCTTTCTTCATCAGTCTTAGGCGGCATGTCTTTTAAGATGTCTAATAATTCTTGTGTTTGTTGTTCCGTCATTGTTTTTTGATTTTCCATGTTGTTTAATTTATTAATTTATATTAGTTATAGTAGGTTATTGGTTATTGTTTCAATTATTTTTAAGTTGTGGCAATATTGCCTTGACCAATAATTACAGTACTAATATAAGAAAAATATTTGACATAAAA
>Ga0208299_1002127_pt1 | contig 13803 bp, 6 predicted proteins | sample 15_taG_FD_184089 | JGI IMG/M metagenome (GOLD analysis project Ga0208299, IMG submission 184089) | Marine viral communities from the Subarctic Pacific Ocean - 15_ETSP_OMZ_AT15312 metaG (SPAdes) (version 2) | ecosystem: Environmental > Aquatic > Marine > Oceanic | place: Pacific Ocean | collected...
ACCCAGCATTGTTCTTAGAGTTAGTGAACGATGATAATGTTCAACTTAGAAACTTTGGTATCAAAGCAACTGAAATGGGGATATTAAAATTATCTTCTGATCAAAGAACTTTTTCATGGGGTTCTAATGATAGAAAGTTAATGAATGTTCCATTTGATGAACACCCTTATTCAGCTTTAGCCGCTTGGTTTAAAACTGACGAAGGAATGGAAATCTACTCTAACATAGAGAAAAGATTAAATTAACAATAGAATAATATGGTTGCCCTTCGGGGTGACCATTTATTAAAATTTAATTTTATGAAAAAAAAATCAAAGGGTTTAGGAGACTCAATAGAAAAAATAACAAAAGCAACTGGAATAAAAAAAGTTGTAGACACGGTTAGTAAGATAACTAAAAAACCTTGTAACTGTGGGCAAAGAAAAGATACTTTGAATAGATTATTCCCTTATAATAAATAAAAGAAATTATGGTAAGCGTAGATACAGTATATCAAAAAGTTTTAGCACTCGCTAACAAGGAACAAAGGGGTTATATAACACCTCAAGATTTTAATCTATTTGCTAACCAAGCACAAATGGAGATATTTGAACAATATTTCTATGATGTGAATTTAGCTAGAAAAGGTCAAGGTAACGATACGGTTTATGCTGATATTGATGATATGTTAGAAGAAAAAATGCAGATATTTGAAGGATTTGATGACATAAACGCGATAGTTTCAAATTATAGCATTACTAATAATGGAGTGTTCACTATTCCAAGTTACGTTTACAGAATACATAGAGTAGAAACAAAACATGCTAGCGCTGAAATATTAAATACAAAAGATTTTAATGATTGTAGACAACACGGTCCATTAATAAGTCCTCACCATAAAAGACCTGTTTGTAATATTAGAAACAATGAACTTAGAATTACATCTACCACTGATAGCATGAGTTCTAATACGTTTGTAGGTCCAGAGAATATTTATTACTTTAAAATACCGAATAAAGTTAATTGGACGTATGTTGTTATAAACAAACGGGCAATGTACGATGCTAACTCTTCAACTCAAAACTTCGAACTTCATCCGTCAGAGGAAAACCAACTTATAAATAAGATCTTAAAATTATCTGGAATAGCAATCCAACAACCAGATATAATGAAAGCCGGCCAAGGAATGGAGATGGCAACAAAACAACAGCAACCTAAAATATAACAAATGCCATTACTAGACAATCAAACACCCTTCTCGTATTATAATAATAGTAACCTTTTTGGAGAGTATCAGTTCGTATCACTAGAAGATATTATTAATCAGTTCATGTTCGTGTATGTTGGTGAAGATAAAATAATATCAAAAACCAGTAGAACAGATGTAGCTTTCCACGCTCAAAGAGGTTTGGCTGAAATGTCGTTTGACACTTTTAAATCTACGAAAGCCCTAGAAATAGTAGTTCCATCTACGTTACAAATGATCTTACCTCAAGATTATGTTGGGTATGTTAAGCTTAGTTGGGTTGATGGTTCTGGAATTAAACATGTTATATATCCTGCTAGCGAAACTTCAAACCCTATAAAACCAATTCAAGATACTGATGGAGATTATCAGTTTACTTCCAGCCAGAGTGGTGCACAACCTTTAACTATAGCTTCAGAGTCTACAGCTTGGGATAACTATAGTTCGTCAACTCCATCGGAAAACCAAGATGACTATCAAGATGATACTTATTGGCCGATGGGAGGATCAAGATATGGATTAGATCCTCAGCACGCTCAGATTAATGGATCTTTTTATATAGACGAAAATGCGGGAAAAATACATTTTAGTTCTAATATTTCAGGAAAAACTGTGATCTTAGATTATATAAGTGATAGCCTAGGAACTGAAGATGAAATGAAAGTCCACAAGTTTGCTGAAGAAGCAATGTATAAATGGATTTCTTGTGCTATTTTATCAGGAAAATCTAATATACCTGAGTATCAAGTAAACAGGTTTAAAAAAGAAAAATTTGCAGCTGTTAGAACTGCAAAACTAAGATTATCTAATATTAAATTAGAAGAATTAACTCAAATACTTAGAGGTAAATCTAAGCAAATAAAACACTAGTACATGCCAGAGATTAAGCATAACTTTACCGGTGGTAAGATGAACAAGGATGTTGATGAGAGACTTGTTCCAAAAGGTGAGTATAGACACGCGTTGAATATACAGGTGTCAACTTCAGATGGAGGTGATGTTGGTACTGTTCAAAACCTATTGGGTAACCTTCCAGTAGATAGTTATAATCAAAATGGTATCTTTAACACCCCTAATAATTACACTTGCGTCGGGGCAATTTCCGACGAAAAAAATGATGCTTTTTATTGGTTTGTATGTGAATCTCAACTTAATACCTACGATCCCTTAGTTTCGAGTTATACCTTGAGAAACATGATTCTGCAGTGTAAAAGAGCAGATAATGGAAGTGGATTAGAAATAACACCTGTATTTGTAGATATGCAATCTGCTATGGTTCAGGGTAGTGGCTCTATGTTTGGTGATGCGGGAAATGACCAAACGAATGTTTATCTTAATACGAGTGATCCTAATTTCCAAGACTTACAACCAGGCATGGCGATAACTGCTGTATTTGGTGATGCGTATAATAATGGTAACTTTACAAATTTACAATTTTCTGGCGAAATTATCGCGGTAGACCTGGTTAGTGGAGCTGTTACAATTAACACTAGTTGGCAAGAAGTTCTTACTGAAGTATTTAATGGACAAGTAAATCAATTTCCTTTTCATGTAATTGTGGCTAAAAACCAACCAGTATTAGGTTTTAAAAACGACACAGTAATAACTGGAATAAACATTATTGACGATATGTTGTTCTGGACAGATGGTGAAACTGAACCTAAAAAAATAAATATACCACGTAGTATTGAGGGCACAGAATCAACTTATGCCCAAACTCATACTAGATTAATAAATGATGCGCAGGGGATTAGTTTTTCCTCAAATATTCCTATCCAAGAAGAGCACATAACAGTTATTCGTAAAGCGCCGAAAAACGCTTTAAATATGGAGCTTAGTGATGGTAGAGATACTTCATTAACATACACAGGAATAACATCAGTAGCAATAGAGCAGACAATTGGAAATCAAATTACATCTATAATAAATTCTACAAACCCCGATGTAGAATATGATTTTTCAGCTCTAGCTATTGGGGATCGTGTTAAATTTGCTATTGAGAGTGATATTAACTTTGATGCAAATATGGATTTCCCATGGGAAGAACACGGGTTTTTACTACTAAAAGAATTTGATTCTAATGGTACTTCCTCCGCGGTACCTTTAGCTAATTGGACTATAAGAGGAATGATAACGGAGTGGGTTGGTAATAACTTTAACTCGAATAATGGTACTGTTGAGGTGGAAATTCGAGTTGTAGGTTTAAACGGGACGCCTTCCGAACCACCCTCAACCCCAGGTACTCCTTTATTTTACACAGTCGATTATGAAGACACTGAGCCCGTTATATATGAGGACAAATTTCCAAGATTTTCTTTTAGATATAAATATCAAGACGGAGAATACTCTACTTTCGCACCGTGGTCTGAAGTAGCATTTATACCTACTTCTTTTAATTATGATCCTAAAAGTGGATGGAACACGGGCATGCTTAACAACTTAAAATCTATTAAGATTAAAGGTTTTAAACCGGTACAATCAGTGTTATTAAACGCAATGGGATTAGATGTTGTAGAAGTAGATATACTTTATAAAGAAGATGTTTCTCCTAACATATATCTTGTTCAAACAATTAGTCCTTTGGATATGCCTCTAAATGGAAATGATACATGGCAAAGTGATGAATATGAAATTACCTCAGAAGAAATAAAAAGTATGATCTCTTCTGATCAATTTTTAAGACCATGGGATAATGTTCCAAGGAAAGCGTTAGCACAAGAAATAACTGGAAATAGAATTGTATATGGTAATTATTTACAAAATTACGATTTAAATATTGGCGATAAAAAATTTAAACCTAATATATCACATAGTATAATTAAATGGGACGAACCGTCATCTGGAAGTCCTCAAAAGTCAATTAAATCCTTAAGAGACTATAAACTTGGTGTTGTTTTTACTGATAAATATGGTAGAGAAACTCCAATTTTGATTGGAGAATCTGGTGGCTTTAGAGTAGAAAAAGAGGATTCTATTAATGCGAATAAATTACTGGCTGGATTGCAACAAACTCCACCGGCTGAGATGGTTTGGTATAAATTTTATATAAAAGAAACGTCTACTGAGTATTATAACTTAGCTATGGACCGTTGGTATAAAGCTGAAGATGGAAATTTATGGTTAGCCTTCCCCTCTTCTAGTAGAAACAAAGTCGATTTAGAGACTTCTTTGTATTTTAAAAGAGGTAGTATTGATGATAATAACGTTATAGAAAACTCTACAAGATATAAAATTTTAGCTATAGAAAACGAGGCTCCTGAGTTTATTAAAACCAGAAGAATACACATAGGTACAGTGTCGCATTACGCTGTAACAAGTGAACTTTTTGGCACCTCTTCAGATAGCCTTTATGATGCTCCATCAGTTAATGGTGTGTCTTTCTCATTGAATTTTGGTAATAGTAGTAATAAGTTCCTTTTTGCCGAGACTAGTTTATCTAATTTGGAAGATATTAAAGAGGATATATATATACAATTTAAAAACGAAAATAATCGCTCTGCTCAATACAAAGTCTCAGAAATCACATCTGATAGAGATGAAACTTCCTCAGCTGCTTCCAATATTCCAAGTAAATATTTTATAACTCTTGACACTTCCCTTAAAGAAGATATGGATTTTATATATGATATCCCATCCGCGCCATCCCAAATAAATGATGGCACTAAAATTATCATTACCAAAGCCGTTATAGAAAACTCACCAAAGTTTGATGGTAGATTTTTTGCTAAAATTGAAAATGATGGTAAGATTCAATCACAAATATCCGATGATAGTATTGGTATAAACTACATAGAAGTAGCATCACAAAAAGTTTTTGCAATGTACAATGATAACGCTACTCAATCACTAAGTTCAGCGGCATCTGTCAATAGTGCATATAATTTAGTGACGAAAGACTATTCCTCAGTGGTAGACAATGCTCACAATCCTAGTGGCTCGAATTTTAATTCATTGCGGACTAGACAAACTTTTTTTGGGGAGATCAATGATTATGATGTATCAACAGGGTGGGATGGAGCTTCACATTCCGCTCCTAACCCTGCATATAGTGGAGGGGTGTGGTTTATAGATTACTCAACTAAAAAATATACATTTCCTGGGGACCCACACGGTAGTTTGGTATGGCCAGATACTGACGATATGAATCACATGTCTCCGCAGTGTAATCTCCTTGGATCAAGTTGGGCAGGAGGTTGTGGTAACTATACTTGGTCTCCATCCCACAAGATTGGTAACGGTATTACACATGGAAACGAGGATTCTAATATTGAAATATCTCTCGGAGGAGTAGGGACTGGGCTTAATTTTAATGGGTATTATTCCGATTGTGGTGGTTCTTTTTCTGATACAATTCATTCTTATTGGGATTTTGGAGGTGAGTCATATTTTGGAGGACAAACCCAAAGTACTGAGTATAATACATTCATCGCGTCATTAAATGCTGGTTTTAAGTTTAAATGGAAAGAAGATCCAACGGCAACGGTATATCATATCCAAGGACAAACAAGTTATGAAAGACATTGTAGGTTTGCGAGACATGATGATGGTTTCTGCAACCATAAAACATGGTTTATTGATGACTCTTCGTCTTATCATAAAGAGTATAGTATTACAGTGACACCATCTATGTCAGATTGGGATCCAGGTGGACCTAGAGGTGAGTATATGACTAATGGGTTACATTTAGGTAGTGGAGTATTTCACAACGCAGATGTAGTGACAGGCGTTTCTAGTGGGGTGGTTATAGAGTTAGATGATACAAGCTCTATAAAAGCAGGTATGTCAGCAGGAACAAATAGTAATATACCATTACTTGCAAAAGTTATCAGTGTAAATAATTTTACTAATACCGTTACGTTAGATTTAAATATAACCGGCTCGATTAGCGTTGGTGACACACTTGAATTTGGGTTTACAATAAGGATAGTAACCCCGCATATGTATGGTATAACTGGAAACACGGGATCTCCAAGAGATAACTATATAATAGTTGACAATATTACAACAGAATGCAGTAATGGTAACACTTTAGAACCTACTTGGAGTTTAAAGAAAGGAATGAAGCTCGATATGTATAACTTAGATAGTTCAAGTGATCTTGCATTTGATGTTATTATAAAAGAAATAGACCCACATGCTGATGGATGGAAACTTACAATGGCTGGATATGGAGCTCCATTAAATTATTATCAAAGTGGTGGGAATCTATCTGATGACTTTGTTGTTGGTGAAAGAATGGTTTTCAAACAAGTGACTATGAATGGGGCAAGCAACTACACCACCATAAATACTGAAAATTCGCAAGTAAACTCGCCGGATGGAGATAATGGTTCTTCCTGGCCAATTGGATTGGTAGCTGATGTTGGTTATGAAATGGTATTTATAGAACCTATTGAAGAGTATGAAGACGGGGGATATTTACCGGAAAATCCTTTTATTTGGGAAACAGAGCCTAAAGATGATACTAATCTAGATATATATCATGAAATCGACGGTAATTTTCCTCTTAAATTAAACAACGATACCAATCATATTTTTGCTCCTGTTGGATCAGTTGTGACTACACAACAACCAGCGGCGGATATTCCCATGCTTCAGTCAAACACTACTGTTGTTGGTTGGGATAATAACGTGGTAGAGTTAAGTCTTGAAGCTAATGACTGTGATATATCCCAGTATATGAGAGTTGGTTTTAGTAGACTAGATGGAAGTTATGTTGAAGCGGAACTTATAGGGCTTGCTCCTCCATTAACCGCTGGACCATGTAATACTTCGTTTTTTTTACAAATAAATCCAGATGTTTATTGGAATACAGTTGAACTTTCTTGGTTTAATTGCTATTCCTTTGGAAACGGTGTTGAAAGTAATAGGATTAAAGATACTTTCAATTCGCCGTTTATAACGAACGGTGTAAAAGTGTCTACTACCTCGCAACAAGAATATAAAGAAGAACATAGAAAATACGGTTTAATATATTCTGGATTATATAATTCCACTTCTGGGGTAAATAATTTAAATCAATTTATAGCCGCGGAGAAAATAACAAAAGATATAAACCCTATTTACGGTAGTATTCAAAAACTATACAGCGGGTGGGGACAAGGTGGTGATTTAATAGCGCTTTGTGAAGATAGAATTTTGAAAATATTAGCGAATAAAGATGCTTTGTACAATGCTGATGGAAACACAAACGTAACTTCAACGCACAATGTTTTAGGTCAAGCTATTCCTTATTCAGGTGAATATGGAATATCGACAAATCCAGAATCATTCGCGGCAGAAGCTTATAGGGCTTATTTTACAGACAGAATAAGAGGTACTGTTATGAGATTATCTATGGATGGACTAACACCTATATCGGATCACGGTATGAAGGATTGGTTTAGGGATAATTTAAAATTAAACGTTGAAACACCACAAACTTTAAATTTATTAGGTGGTAGACCTAAATTAATTGGTAGTTATGATGATAAAAAAGATGAATATAATATCACTCTACCTATTGCATCTGGTGGACCTACAACAGTTTCATTTAGAGAAGACGTAAAAGGTTGGGTTAGTTTTAAATCGTTCGTACCAGAAAACGCTATTAGTTGTGCAAACGATTACTTTACATTCTTAGATGGTAAAGTGTGGAAACACCACGAAAACAGTATGAGAAATAATTTTTATGGAGATCAATACAATTCAAGTGTACAAGTTATATTTAACGAGGCTCCTGGTAGTGTAAAATCTTTTAAAACTATAAACTACGAAGGTTCAAATGAAAAAATAACAAGGCCAGAAGTTGATGGGGTTGCGTATAATGACGGTGAATATGTTAATTTATCAAGCAGAAAAGGTTGGTTTGTCGATACACTTAACACTAATCTAGAACACGGAAGTATTACTGAATTTAGAAAAAAAGAAGGAAAATACTTTGGGCATGTTGTTGGTGAAGACGTCAAAATAAACCCTATATCTGGAGCGATCACCGGTAGCTATGACACAGCTGATTCCAGTATTCAAGGTGTTGGTAGGTTGCAAGGGGTTCCAAATATTATTTCACAAACGGGATGTAGTTGTGATGGAGGACTTGGTCAAGGTAGTCTTCCGGCTAATGATTGCTTTGGTGATGGGTATCCTGCGGTTAATTATAATTCATATGCAACGACTGCGAATGATAGCACTTGCATTCAAACGATATACGGATGTATGACTTATGGTGCTGATAATTTCTCTCTTAGTGCAAATACTGATGATGGTAGTTGTGTTTGGTATGGTTGTATGGATCCAACTGCGTTTAACTTTGATGCATCAGCTACTGTAGATGATGGATCTTGTATCGATATCGTGGCTGGATGTTGGGTGCCAGGAATGTTTAATTATGACGCTGCTGGAGTTTCAAACGTAGCTTGTGGTGGTTATAATCTCGCTCCAGGCGATGGACCAAATGGAAATAATTTACCAACACCTCAAATGGTTAACTACTGCTGTATTGAGCCTACGTATGGTTGTACTGATCCAGCTGCTGGAAATTATGATGCTTCAGCTAATAGTGATGATGGTTCTTGTTTATATCCTGGTTGTATAGATCCTTTAGCTTCAAACTATAGTTTTGTAGATTTAGTTAATAATGTTCCTGGTTACGATGGTGTCGTAGGAGTTAATGTTGGTGGTGTTATAAGTTATGAATGGTTAAATGGTACTGCTTATGATGATGGTTCTTGTACTTACATTGGTGGCTGTATGGATTCTTCAGCTTGTTATTGGGATCCAACTGCTACAATTGATGATGGTAGTTGTTATTGGTGTGGTGACTCATATGCAGTAAATTATGATTATGTTTCAGGACCTACCCTCACCGGTTGTACTAATAACTGTGAGTGGTGTAATGAGCCTCCAGTTATTACAAGCATTGCTCAAACAACGTCTGATATTATAAATGGTGTTGCTCAAAATAACGGAACAGTCACATTAACGTGGGATGAATCTACTTCTCCAACTATCCTTGGATATTGGCTAGGAACCAACGGTTCAACTATTGAAATAAACTCATCAACTAGCGGTGTTGGTTGGGGAACTGGTACGATTACCTATACTTGGACAGATTTAGCTCCTGGAACATACACATTTGCTTTAGGAACTTTTTGTGATGGAAACGCTGTGTTAAATACCCCTTACACGCTCGCGAGTGATAATGGTGCTATTTCCCAAGGGATAGAAACAACAGCTACAGTAACAACAACTCCATATCCTGGTTGTACGGATGGTTTAGCGTGTAATTATGATCCATTAGCGAATACTGATGATGGTTCTTGTGTAGATCCTGTTAACTGTACTGGTTGTGATGATCCAACTTACTTAGAATTCTGCGATACTTGTTATGATAATGTAAATTATCAAGCTGTTACCGTTGGAAGCGGTGGGCCTTGGTTATTTAGTGATCAAGCTTTATGCACTACTCAGGTAAGCGGTGGTTGTACTGATCCTTCAATGTTTAATTACGATAGTTTAGCTAACGGAGATTGTAATAATAATTTAATTGGCTCACCACCTTACACAAACTTAGGTACTTATGGCGACGTTAGTTGTTGTTTACCTATTGTTTATGGATGTATTGACGATACCCCACCTATTATAGGTAGTACAAACGCATATCTTGCCACCAACTATGATGTGAACGCAAACACACCTTGTGACGGCGGTGTTCCGGGTTGTAATTCTCCTAACTGTACCGGTCCTGGAAGTAACGAGTGCTGCGTGACTCCTTGCCCTACGGTAAGTTTTGGTACTCTAACTTCCTCCTGGTTGGAACTTGAATATAGTACTATTAATACTTCTTACAGTGCTGGAACTATGAATGGAACTCCTTTACACTTAACGGTGTCTATTCAAGTTCAAGATCAAAGTGGTCAACAGCTTTATAGCAATAGTTCACTTGGTGGTTGGGGAGGTGGAAACTCTATACATAGAGACCAAAACTTCCCGTTAAGTTATCTATATCCAGCTGGTTCTGGAGCAACTAGCATAGATGTAACACTAACGTACGTAACTAACGATGGAGCTTGCGGTGGTAACGTAACTCAAACATATACTGTTGGTTGTACTGATCCAGCTGCGGATAATGAGGGTATTTGGGACATAAACGATCAAGATCAATGTACCTTCACTGGGTGTACGGATAGTACGATGGACGCTGATGGACAAGCTCAAGGTGCTGATAATTATGATGCAATAAACACTACGATGTGTGGCACGGGTGTAGATAATGAATGTTGTACTTATACGGGTGATCCATATGTAAATCTATATGTAGGTGGAATGGGAAGTGGAGGAGGTAATAGTATAGTAGAGCATTTCATAAACACCGGCACAGTGTATAGTCAAGGAGCAATAACTTCTACAATTTGGGGTGTATCGAATCTTGGAGCGGGATCAACGTATACTGGCTTAAATGATCCTAGCGGAATAAACATACCAGGTAATCCAGCAGGAATACAAGAAACTGGAGTTTATGGTTGGGGTCAGTATGTTGTTAATGAAGTGTTAAACGTAACATATAACGTTAATTGGGAAGGTATTATTATTAATCCTTCTTTAAATGATACTCTCACAACCACGACATCAAATAGTTTCCAATTCACAACGGGATGTAGAGATGGTAATGCATCTCACGTTAATTGGAATCCTAATTTAGATCTTCACATATCTAATAGTTGTGTAACTGGAATCCAAGGTTGTACTGATCCAACGGCTGCCACAACGGGATCAGGTGCGTACGACGCGTCCTATAACTTGGATTGTAATGGTGATCCAATATCTCCTTATGGAAACGGTACAGATTTTGATTGTTGTTGCTATGGATGTCCTACTACGGTACTTTCAAACCCATCTATAGATAACTTGATCGAAGATACTGGAGGTGGTAATTTTTACACATCTTTGAATATAAATTGGGTACCGATTTTAACAACGTTAGATAGTATGGTGTTAGAATTCAAAATATCAGGTTCTTTGAACCCATATGTAGAGATTGGGATTACTGACCCAACCGCGTTAGGTTTAGGACAATATACTATAACGCCTGGTGTAACTGCTGAGACTCCTAATGGAGGTTTCCAAGGTGAAGTTGAGTATGAATTTAAACTAAAGGCTGATTGTACAAATTGCGATTTTGGAATAGGAGACTCGACTACTTATTACATGCCGAATATAATTTAAATAATAAACCATGGGATATATATTACAACTAGATTTTAGTCACGAAATAAATACTTCTTTACAAATTGGAGATAATGTTTACTTCACCTCAACGTCTTCTCTCGCTGGATTTGACTACAACAATAGTACTTTTGGTGGCCAAACACATGTAGGGGTAGTTTACGCTATTATAACACCGTTTCAAATAGAAGTTGAAGGTGATTATCTTTATAGTAATGGCCAGCCAAACGCTAATAATATACCAAGTGATAGTGATTACATATCTTTTTCTAAAAACAGGATTGCGAATAATAATGATTTATTAGGTTACTTCGCGACAGCTGAATTTGTTAACGACTCTCCTTGGCACGCTTTTTTATGGTCGGTAGGAAGTGATGTAACTGAAAATAGTAAATAATACATGAAAAAAATAACAACTTTTGACTTAGATTTATCAGACTTACCAGCTATTAGCGAGCGTAGGCGTTTTAGTATATCTGGAGATAGGGAAGCGGAGTTTAAATTAGAAATTAAAGATAACACCACTGGATACTACTACAACTTCGTGACAAATGCTTTTCAAGTTGAAGCCTCTAGTTTAGAAGAGCAAATCTCTAGCAAATCGTACAATGGAAGTATAACTTTCCCAGCTGTAACAGGTGGTGATGATCAATATGATATTTACTTATATGCTAAACCAGGCACAGAGCACGTTGCTTATAGAGAAGCAAGATTTGGGGATGATTCTTTAGATGTTAATGGATCTACGGGATCTAACTCTTTAATGATGCAGAAAGTTATATACCAGTATGCGGTTTTAGATTTAACGTTACAAGGTTATTCAATTGGTGGTACGGTAGCTGGTACCATGGCATCAGATACTATTTCTATTAACAGGGGGAAACGTGGTATTAAGACGGCGTTTTCTATGACTTGTACAGCCGCGACAACAGCCGCTTATAGGATTTTAAAACAACCAGTGGCAGGTGATGTTTTAGCTTTTATACAACCAGTAGTTGGATCTGCTCCAATTGATTTACCAGGAGAAAATATATATCCAGCTGTTAGCGACACAGATATCACTTACGCCACAATGAGTAGTACGGATTTAGTAACAATGACTACAAACGTTGCTGATAAAGTGACGGTAGGAGACCGGGTTACTGGGACTGGTATAAGTAGTGGTGATACGGTAACTGTTTTAAATATAACAGATGGAACTGCAAAGCAGTTTAGAGCCTCGCAAAACGTTAGTATAAGTAGTGGTATAACTTTGAGTTTTAGTAATAGAATGAATTATAGTTGGCCTATAACTAAAGCTGACTTAATTAAACCAGGAATGATAGTTGTACCAGGTGCTCCTGTTATAGCAGGAACTGCGGTTGGATTGTATAAAGATAGTGTGACAATATTTGAAAACACTAAATATGAAAAATCAATTACCAAAAACACAAGACCAGCTATAAGTACGGTTGGTAAAACCCCAACAATAGTAAAAGGGTTAATCACCGCTCAAGACGGTGAGGTTGTTTTTAACAAACAACAAGTTCTAGCTTTAGCTGGATCTACTTTAAAAGTTGGTGGATATGGAGAGAATGAAATACTAAGAGTTTATGGTTGGGAGGTTAAATTTACAGATTTAGCTATTACTTTAACCGCTCCAACTACAACTACTACTGAAGCATCTGCTGGTGGAAGCTCTGCCGATATAGCTGTCACATCTAAAGAAGGTGTTATTAATAGCGTATCTAGAGTTGGTGGTATAGGTATTAACTCTGCATTACAAAATCCACTTATCACGTCTGGTGGAGGGGCAACTGGTGGTGGTGACTGGACTATGAATGCTGTTCAAACTTTAGAAAATGGTATTACGTTAACTGTAGAAAACACAGGTAGAGTAGCAACTATAACTGGTAATATAGAAATTGTAAAAGCAGGTACTGCTAGTCAAACACTAAGATTTGATGTTAACAAACTGCTTTCTACATCAGCTCCATAGTAAAAAAACGCACAAAACTGTGACTATTTAGATATAAATTAAATTAAATTATGTCTAAAAATGAATTACAGAAGATATTTGATAATACTCCTGCGAAATCTTATAAAGATAAAGTAAAACAGATTGAAGATTACTTTGTGAGTATTGCTGATGGAGATAATATTATAGGTACTGGAAAGGAAATAATATATCCAGAACATTTATGGAAATATAAACATTCTTTTGCTGATGGGGTTTATATTAGAGAGATGAGAATGAAGAAGGGTCAATTGGGTTTTTCAGCAATACATAAACACAGTTATGGATTCTTCTTACTATCAGGAATACTAGCATCGTCAAAAGAAGATGGTGTTGAAGAGTTTATAGCACCGTGTTATATTATATCACCACAAGGAGC
>Ga0208299_1002132_pt1 | contig 13767 bp, 32 predicted proteins | sample 15_taG_FD_184089 | JGI IMG/M metagenome (GOLD analysis project Ga0208299, IMG submission 184089) | Marine viral communities from the Subarctic Pacific Ocean - 15_ETSP_OMZ_AT15312 metaG (SPAdes) (version 2) | ecosystem: Environmental > Aquatic > Marine > Oceanic | place: Pacific Ocean | collected...
TACTCTATATTGCACATTTTGACTATCATTTACTTCTAATGTTCCTCTCAAACTAATTTGAGAAACAAAATGCCTTCTTACTATACCAGCACTACTTATTGCTAATGTTACAGTTTCACCTACTAATCCATTTAATTCTTCTTCCATTTTAATCTCTCCTTCCGGCATGGGGTAAAGAACCACTTCTTATCTCCCAAACTCTATTTCCTAATGATTCTATTTCCTGTTGTGAAAAATAGCCCCACTCATCATAATGCCCTTGCACAAATCCAAAGTGCACTCCATCATCATTTAATTCTGTCGCAAACCAATACCAACCACTAAAAGATTCCCAACCTTTGAGAACCTCTTTATCATTAATATATAATTTACCATTTTTGGTTTCTAATTTATTCATTTTTAATCCTCCTTTAAGTCATCAATCAACCTATCCCATTGACAATCGCAACACCTAACACAACATATGTATGTGTGGTCTAATACAATACTATTAAGCGTGTGGTTGATAACCGCACAATTACATTCTTCTTCCATTACTTCATCTTGTAGTTTAACTATACATTCAATTTGTATTTTACTCATTTAATTCCTCCATTCTTTTATGTATTTCTGCTATGGGTAACATCTCCATAATTAAATCACTTAACATATCACCCATTTTCTCCTTAGACAAATTACTCATTGCCTGTCTTACTGATTCTTTAAGTTCTAAATGTTCTCTTAATTCAACACAACCGCATTGCACTTCAATATTTTCTTCATATTTATAATCGGGAAGTAAAATGACTCCCGACCCACCACAACTACAATTCACTCTAATACCGCCTTTTGTTTCCAATATTGATATGTAAGCATAGTTACTACTAATAAATTATAATGTCTAGCACTTGGGTTATCTTTGAACATTTCAAATGCCCCATCAATTACTCCTAACGCATTACTCAATTCTAAATCTCGTTCATTCTTATCCACACCGGCATTTACACTACCATGTGTTTCTTTTAACATTTTATATATCATTTCTTCCATTTTTATTCCTCATATTTATTCTGCCAACAATGATTACAATATAAGTTCTCATTACTGCGGATAGATACTAATTCTCCATCCATTTCTCTTAATTCTTTATTAGTGATTATTTTATGTGTTGCCTTCAAAAGACATACTTCACATTTAGGCATAATCACATCAACCTTCTTTTTCTTAAACCATTCAAATATAAACATAATATCCTCCTAATGGGAAAACGGCTCATAGCATGAAACTACTATTACTGTCGGTGAAACTTGCCGTCTTTACTGCAAAAACCCATTGGAATTTATCTACGCCATAGGGCAAGTTTATACTTACCCTTATTGACATTTGTATATTGCTTTCTTAACAATGATTGAATTGTTTTTTTACTATGAACCATCCCTACATCGGAACAAAGTCGCTCATATATTTCTTCTGTTGTCCAAAACTCCCTTTCATTAAAGAATTTATTTATGCGCTCCATACACAACGATTTAGACATCATGGGTTCAACTCCGGCCCACAATAATATAAGTTTTCCTTTGCCCTTGTTATAGCAACATAACAAATATTTCTTTCTTCGCTCATATTCTTAGCATTAGGATGGGGCATTCTGTCAGTAGCCAATATCCAAACATTGTTAGCCTCAAGACCCTTTGCTTTATGAACAGTTGATAATAATACTCCTCCTTCTTTACCTGTGCCAAATACATATTTAATCTCTTTAATTACTTCGGCCATAGTTTCACACCTACTCATAAATATCCTAATACATTCTACTCTATCTTCTAAAGCATATGCTCTTGATGATTTATCATCAGCAATATACTTCTTAAAGTTATATTGAAAATACTCATTGAGCAATGTTGCAAATGCACCTGTGCTCAATTCCTTCCCTGCTTGAAGTCGCTTAATTAAAAATATCAAAGGTTTCTGCATATCTCTCCCAAGAATTTCAGCCCTCTTTCCAGCCAAAACCAAATTATAAAATGCACTAACTAAAGGAGCATTATATCGGCATAAAACCATATCATTAGGTTTAGGGTCAAAGAAAACATTAGCCGAAACGCTACCTTCTTTCGCCCCATCCATAGCATAATAATCATTAACAAATTTATTTGCCTCAGCCACCACTCTTGTAGGGCAACGCCAAGTTGTTGTTAAAGGGAATTCTACGCTCTCTTTTAATTGCTTTTGAAACAAACTCATTGAATCCGAATCTGCTCCTCGGAAACCATAAATTGCCTGTTTTGGGTCGCCAACTACAATACAACGACCATTAGGTGCAATACACTTGTAAATCAATTGTCTTTGCATCTCATTAAAATCTTGAGCCTCATCAACAAACAAAATATCAAATTGAGGCAACGAATGTCCTTCAACCAAAGGCAACCAAATCATATCATCAAAATCAACAGTTTTTGTATCTTCACGAATCAATGTAAATATGCGAGGCAAATAAGATATTAAATGTTCTAAATCATCTTCTAAAATATCTATCCAATACTTATACGCTAATTTCTTAATTGCTTCACCATCATCGGGTGAAACCATGCTACCCTTCATCAAACTAATTAATTGACAAGCACCATATCTATAATCAATCTTGCCCAATACTTTGTCAATTATTTTACTACTCTTATTATTATCTGTGGTAAAACGACCAACACTATCATACAAAGCCTTCCAACCCAAAGAATGAAATGTCTTTGCAACTACTCCATCGGGTAATTTCTTTTTCAATTCAGTAGCAATCTTTTTGTTAAATGCTAAGAAAGCATAATGGCCCTCTCCTAATGTTTTAGCACCCTCTACAATAGTATGCGTCTTTCCCGTTCCGGCCTTAGCATATACAAATACATGCCCTGTTCCATTTTCAATTTCATTCCAAATATTTATCTGTTCTTTTGTTCCTTTCATTTATTTCACCTTTTATTCTAATGGATGAGAAATATTACTATCTCCCAATACCCACTTCAATCCTTTAATAACACCCTCAAGTGCCTTATAATTACGCATATGATATATGCGATTATCTTTGCCCTTCATCAATTCAAAATGCTTCTTTTGCAAATCAATTGCCTTCTCAAGCATCTCCTCAATTTCAACCCATGTCCTATCATATGTTCTCATTTTTCCACACCTTAATATAATTCACCAAACCACTATGGCTACGAATAAAAATACTGTGCTCCATTCCCATGCGCTTCAACTCAGCAAAAACTTCACGCCTCAAATCCACACAATCGGAAGGGAAAAAAACTCTCCAATAATTTTCAAAAAATTCAGTTTCAACCACTCCATTTTCAAATGTTATGCTTCGCTTCTCGCCCACATCCATCCCCCCCCGAATTGACTTATAACACGGTTACACGCCTAAATGTTATCTTTCAAAGTGCAAAAATTACAAAATCTAAAGGGCACTACCATCCCATGTACCACTAACATATTTCTTACGCCACACCTCACGAACACGCTTCCTTTCGGCCATAGCATAGGCATCCCCATCCTTGAACACCCCTCCTCCACTTTTACCATGCCTCAAAAAAATGCCACTCGGCAAACTCGCATAGTAGGCCAAACTACTCTCATATATCATATCACCCAAAGCATTCAAACTCAATAGCACCTTGACGGGTAGGGCACTTTTCTTCCCCTTACCAAATGGCGACCCTTCAACATCTTTCAAAACACCCTTGATAGCCTTAACACAATAATTTCGCATCTCCTCATCTTCACCCAAAATAATATGCATTCTCACCACATCACCAATTTTCCCATATCCATCTCCAACAAAATCTTCAGCCAACAAAACAACACTCTCCCACATAGTTCTAACCACACAAATAAAGTTTATAATACTTCCCTACACTAAAACACCACATAAAATATACATATCCACAAACAACCGCAACCCAATTTCAACATTCCAATATGGATTCCGGCACTATTCCGGCCCCATCGGAAAACCAAAACGCTATACTGCGAGCCTACTACCCCCAAAATTCCAATATTCCGGTTTTTCCACCCCCCCCTTCATTCTGTCTGTCTGTGGGGAAGCCCCTCTCAAAATATATGAGCCATCAAAATAAAGACCCCCCCTTATTTAGTGGAATAATGGAATATATTATATTACTATATATAACTAACTGTTAAAAACAGCCTACTGCGTTTTTCCACTTTTCCAATCCAAAAATCGGAATTCCAATTTCAACTCCAAAATTATAGACCAAAAAACACCTTGCCAAATCTATACCCATAACATATAACAATAACTATATCCTATACCTATATTATATATATATAAGACAAACTTAAACACAACCAATGAATCTAGGCCGTCTAATACTACCTATTTATTCTACACAAATGAAAAACTTTGATTATATGAGGGTCTAGTCATTTACTCAAACCATATGGTATGGCTTTGTTAATACCTTATTTCAGTCAATCCACCAAAGGTTGAGTGCTTGAGAAGAAGCAAACAAACAAGGTGAAACAAAAATGAATATAGAAAATTGGAACACAAGAGCCGAACAAATAATGGCGACTGTAAATGACAAAAACTTTGACATTGGAGCGAGTAAAGCGGCAGTATTAGGAATTATAGCCGCAGGAAACGCTTCTACGACTGATGAAGAAAGAGATGCTTTTTGGGCATCTTTGCGTGGTATGAATGGTGCACAAGATGAAGCACATAAGTTTATTCATAAAGGCCAGCGAAGAAACCCAATTCATGCACAATCTTTTTCTGTAATAGAAACTGCATTAACTGAGGCATTTACTTTGCTTTACGAAAATGCAATGATTCAAACAATCTGTATGCCTTCAAAGCGAACAGGTGGAACATACACTTTAGAAACTTTTGTGGAAGCAAGAGTTTCAAGTGAAATGGGGAAATTAGAACGAGCCATCAAAGATAAGAGATGGGATGGAACACTACAAAAGAACGGGCTACCAAAATTAGCAGCCTTTCCTAATGGGGGAACAGAATAAGCGGGTAATTCCGCAAACAAATAGACTTCTTCTTAATCAAAAAGGACAAATACAACGACTATCAATACACAACCCATATAGAGATATTTGGGATGACTTATAGTTTTGTCCGAGCCAATGGTAATAATGCTTAACTTTTTACCAAATCATATTCCTCTTAGGAATTATAGGCTTAAACAAAAATACCTCGGAGGTGAGCCTACCTAACGAATCAAAGGTTTAAGTTGCGAAACTTTGAAAGATGAAAATGTTAAACGGATGTTAGTGAAAAAATACTAGTTAAAGTATTCACAAAAAAACAGCGTATTCCCTCTCTCCCTCTAAGTCAATCCAACCTCTAAACCGGCGATTTGTTGAGGAGGGGTTCTAACAAAGCCGAACCATATGGTAAGGGCTTTGTTAACGCACCTTATCATTTCTAATGGGGGAGGTTTGTTGTATGTGGCGGAATTAACCGCACAGGAGGAGAAAATATGACAGAAAAAACCGAAATAGAAAAAATACTGACCTACGCACGAAAACCCGAAACAGTTGCCCTCATCAAGAGTGCAAATAAGAGGCTATTGTTGGAGGAATATATCAAGCGTTATGATGAAGAAAAAATGGAGGCCATTCAAAGTGCCTTCCTTTCATTAATCAAGGGCTTTATTCGTAATTTGAAAGACTCACCCGTTCAAAGTGTCCCACGAATTGAAACACTTCCCGAGGTTGAAAAACTTCAAAAATCCATGAAGGCAGACCTTCTCATGCTAACTACCGCCATCCAAGAAAACTACCCACTAATAGCAATGATGCTTAACATACCCACCAATTTTAATTCACGACTAAAGCAACTTCAAACAAAGCATGGGCTTGTAGGTGAAGAAAACCTCGCCGAAGCCCTCAAACATCAAAAAGACCAAGCGAACAAGGAAGCCACTAAGGAGGCTACCAAATAAGGGTAAATCCCGCCACATACACCCTTCGGGGTACAAAAACAAAGCAAACCATATGGTAAGGCTTTGTTTAACTTATCCCGAAGGATTACAACAAAGGCAGGGATAAGGTTTTGCACCTCTCTCTTTTCCAATTCTGTGCACAGTCTTGGATTTGTCTTACAATATAGGATTGCCGGCATCCTAACTCTCTTACCATGTTGTATTTTGTTTTATTTTGTTCTCGCCTCTCTTACTTTTGCGATAATGTCGGGAGCGCATTCGCTTTTGCTTTCAGTCATTACATTGAATTGACAGTCAATTGTTGGTTCTTCTTTCAAACCGAATTGTTTTAGTTTCAATCTTCCCTCAACAATTTTCTGTATTAGCCCCATATCATTTAGTGGTATATCAACCATGTTTGCTTCAATTGCGGATGTTCTTTGCACCTTGTCGGGTCGCCATACAATCTTAAATTGTAGTAGTAGTTTGTTGTTGTTGGTTTTTCGGATAGTAGTAGCCATTTCCACCAATTCATCCCATACGAGAGTACAATGAAGATTGTCGCCATCATATCTTAATAAATTACCATCACCTACACCTTCAATAGATGGGTGGTTGATGCGAGTGTATCTTCCCTTTGGGGAAGCCCATATTTTCTTGGTCTTTTCAATTACTTCTCTCTCCATTTCTACTTCTTTATTAGGGAAGAATGTTTGAAGTGCTTTGCATGTATCTTCTGCATTGTATTGATAGACATGAAGTGGTTTTCCGTCTATTGTGATTGTGAAGTTGTATGCTCGGCTTTTTGTATCAACATATCCATAATCTCCTTCCTTTACTCCTCCCCAATGATATAATGAAACCAAAGATATTCCCTTGTCGTGCAATTGCTTGGATAATTTACACATATCCTTATCGGTCAAATCTACATTATATTCAATCTTCATTTTTCTTTCGTATATTATCGCCATACAATCTAACATTCATTTCCACCCTTATGTGGTAGTAAACAAAGCATACTACCATATGGTAATGCTTTGTGCTTATTACCCCGAAGGGATTTTCATTATTCCTCCTGTGTATAGTCAAATGGTGCTATTTCGCTCATCATTATTGAACCGCCTTCCCAAATCCTTTCATTTAGAAATATCTTATTATCATCACGGCTCAAATACACCCTCGGACATTGAGAGGATAATACTGCTTTCAATCTGTTCATTGTTGTAGTGCTCAAGGCTATATTTACTCCATGTTTGTTAGTGTGAGTGTAGCCCCCATTAGAAATAACAAGAGGCGAGCCCTCAATTTGAGAAGCAATTAAATTATTATGTAAATACATAAATCTCCCCACTACTACGCCACCCATTTCTGTTATTTGGACTTCCGTATTTCCTTTCTTGAAATCAAGACCCATTCTAAATGCTTTTGCCGCTTCTCTATCAATTCCTCGCATACTAATCCTTGCTATATTTGGTTTATGCGGTAGTGAACAAAGCGCACTACCATATGGTTTTGCTTTGTTAAAACCTTATACATACTTATTTTTATCCTCCCTATTGAGTCAATATGTCAAGAAGAAAAGCAACAATAATAATGGAAGCCCTAAGCAAGAATGCCTTTCCTAAAGAGTTTCGCCAAACTACCTTAACTCTTTGTGAATCGTATTTATATCCTCAAACCGAAGAACCCGTAAACGAAAACCTTTGGCCTATTATTAAGCATATCGTGAAATATCTTGGTTTGAATCACCTCTTGGGAGAAATCCCCCGTTCAGTTAATCAAATAATGGATGATATTGCAAGAGAAGTGGAAGGTTCTTACCGACACCTTTTTCATTCAATGGAAGAAAAGTTGGGCTTTATCCCTATCAATGTCAGAAGAACCCGCCTTCTTGACTCGGATGATTTGTATTTAAGTAAGCATATTCAAGCGGAAACCTTAGCCGCCCAACAATCTAAGAAAGTAAGAAACCACATACGGAAGTTATACACTAGCGGAGAATGGAACGGGACAGTTGAACACCTACCGGAATTATTCAAAGTGCACGAAGAAATGAGAATGGAAGGAGTATATCATAAAGACATGTGGAGTTAGAAAATGCGCCCTTCGGGGATGACAACAAAGCCTACCATATGGTTTTGCTTTGTTATAAAAACCCCGCAGGGAATTAAATTACTTTAATTTTGATTATTTTTCCTTGACGACCTGCACTTATCACTTTTTCACCATCTTTTATTTTACACCAACCATTCTCAATTGTTATTGCATCCCCTATCATTATTTTATCCTCACCCCAAAAAACCAAACCACATTTAGCACTATCATCTTCAACGGCTAATGCTCTAACACTTCCCTTGTAATGTGGTGTATTAACATACCGAGTTGGCCCAACTAATAACACTCTAACAGAAACATTTACTATTCTATTTTCTTCTAAATCTTCTATTGTTTGCATTTACTCATCTCCATATTTTAACCAAGCCGCATCTAATATATTTTGTAGTTTCTCATCATCAAAATGACCCAATCTAAAAGAAGTAAATTGTTGATACTTCTCCAAAAGGTATGCCTCTTGATATGGCTCGGCCTTTTCAACATTCATTATGTCAGCACAAAAATCCACAAATGAAGTGTTGTGGATATACCAATTTAACCATTTTAATTCTTGTAATCTCATTTTCACTCCTCCTCTACTATTTGATTTACGGTTGTTATTGCCCTTTCACCATTCAATACTTTTTCAAGTGCGTATCTTGAGATAACGAGAGGGACAAATGTTTGCCCATCTGCGGTTGTATATGTATTACAGTCGTTAAGGGCTTCAAGGTTAATGCTTATTTTAAGTTGTTCTTTATTAGTTTTTCTCGCATATCCTACTAGTTGTGTTGTCATATTTTTCACCTTATCCTTCTGTATAGATTCAGCCCTATGAGGTACTGTAACAAAGCACACTACCATATGGTATGGCTTTGTTAATACCCCACCCTTTGTTAGATGGGGCTCTCCGCATTTAATTCGTCAGCGCATCTCATACATAACCAAACTCGTATTCCTGCTTCAAAAACTAAAGAATAGGGCATTAAATCTTCATCTAATAATGTATTGCTAAATAATTCTAATTGGTCGCCGTGAAAGTGGCCCATACAATTTTCACAAGTGGCGCAGGTGCAATCATCTTGTTCAGCATCACATTCCATACATACTAATTCTTCTTCGGGATTCATTGGCTCACCTCATATCTTTCATTTAATTTTTTTAGACTCATTTCCCACATAGGAACAAAGTCGCAAACTGTTTGACTGAAAATGTATTCATAATAGACTACATTCTTTTTAATTGAATATACTTTAATTTTCAAGTTGTTGCATATTTTATTTTTATATATTTTCATTTGTTCATCTCCTGTTCCTTGTATTCTTCGTGCAGTTGTAAGTCGGTGAGTTGGTTGTAGGGAATCCAACCATCGCCTCGTAATACTGCGTTAAGAAACTCGGTATCGTCAAGTTGAAGCGACCAAATAATAGATTGAATGTCCTTTTCAACTAATGCGTCAATCATTTCTTCATAGGTGGGTAGTATCTGTGTGCAAACACACGGTTCTTCTTTGCATCCATCACACTTTAATTCTTCTTGTAGTTTATTTTCTACACTCTCTACAAACTTCTCATTACATTCTTCACATAGTGGCATACACTCTATGGGCCACTTTGCTTTTGTTGTTGATTCTACGATGTCGCTAATACTTTCCTTATCCCAAAGACACTCACGGCAATAGCCGCAGTTTTCTAATACCTCTAAGGCATCATTTAATTTTCTTTTTAGATTTGCTATTTTTTCTGTTAAATGTTCTATCATTTCTTTTTCCTCCAATTTTTTTAAGTATTCTTTTGCCTCATCACAATAATAGATGTTGAAGTGCCATATACGACACATTATTCATCCTCCAACAACATATCTACTGCGAAACTTTGTAGGCTATCAGTCATAGGTAATCTTGGTTCATATTCTTCTTCTTCAAGTATTCTATCACCCTTTAGTATTAAATGTCCTGCATAATTCATCCCATATTCTACATATTCAAAACCAAAGATATAATCGGGATATTTAATTGCTAATGCTTTGATAGCGGGTATTGCTGGCGACCATGCGGTGTTAAATGTAATAATTTGATAGTCGGTGGTAGAATAAGTAGTATCTTCATCAATTAAAGTATCATAGGCATTCCATTTTGTGCCCCAATTTTCTACATTCCAATTACGCCAATAGGTAGGGTCATCCCGTATTTCTCTTTGGTTTTCTTTGTATTCATTTCTATATGCTTTAGTATTAGGAGGTTTAACTATTAACTTAAAATCTATTTCTCCGTCTAATATAATCAAGTATATATTAAAATCACTACTTACTGTCAATTTATTCTCACAATGGTTCGGCATTCTTATTTCACCCTTAGCCATTTATTGAAGATTAGGGTTATCGTAAGGTTTAACAAAGCCAACCATATGCTAACGGGTCTATACACAACCATATGGCTTTGTTAACCAAATTTTTATTATTAATTAATCTGTCTTACATAGATTATCTAATATTATTGTAGCCATGATATGTATTTTTGATGGCCCGTTGCTGACCCCGCCCCCTTCTATACTTTTTAGATACACTACTATCAATGCTTCTAATATAGATAATGCAAAAGCCTCCCCCTCCGCCAAGACTATATACTGTGGTGCTCTACGCCCAACTAATAATGACCGCTACCACACCTTCGGCTGAATTAGATACACTACTACATACATTAGGTGATATAAAATCTAACATATCTAAAGAAATCGCCCAATACAAAAAGAACGGAGTACCACAAGAAGTTATACAAACACTAAACGGAATATCTAACTCGTTAACGAAACTATATAGCGTCATTAAAGAAGAACATTATAAGCAAAGAAGTTTGAAGGAGTTTTATTAATCTTATTATGGTTATAGATAGAAATACTAAAAATAAATAAAGCAAGTGATAAATAAAATGCGGGTAAATTTTGGAGAAATTAACATGTGGAAAGATGTATTAAAGAATGTTGAGTTTGACCCCAAAGAATCTTGTTGTGCGAATTTAAAAAACAAGTGGGTTAAGTATGTTCACGATTTAGCAGACTACTATGAAAGTGTAGGTGTTGAATCAGATGGTTTAAGAAACCATGACAAAATTGCTGATAAGTCTTGCGAAGAATTAGTAGCGGTGGTTGAAGAATGGGCTAATAGTGAAATCCCTAAAGAATCTAAAATGAAACCACATCATCAGCAGGAACTAAAAGATATTTTAGATGAATTTAAGGAATGTATGGATGAAAAAGAAAAAAACCCTGCTCTTGATAATTTCAGTTTATTTCAAGATGACCCCGCAGGTTGGATGAATCAATATATTAGAAACAGGAGGGATTAAAATGAGTTGGCAAGATATATTAAAACATGTTAGTTATTCGGGAGTTGTTCTTGATAAAGCCTCTCGCAATACATTATTGGAATTAGATATTCCTGAAGATTGGAAACATTTTGCTCATCATATGACAATTACAATGGGTGCGCTTGTTCATCCTAAAGGAAAACATGATTATTCTGAGAATTATCCTCTTGGTGAAGAAATCGTTTTAGAACTTGTAGGAGTTGGTAAAGATGATAAAGTTATGGCTGTCAAAGTTAAACCTCCGGCCTCCATTAGCCCAAAAATTTCATTCCCACATATTACTGTTGCAGTAAATACAGAAGGGGGAGGAAAGCCTTTTCATTCTAATAAGTTATCATCTGAAAATTTCAAGCCCATTAGTGGAACATTAAAGGGTATTGTAACGGAGGTTTCACAATGAGTTGGGAAGATATTTTAAAAGATAACCGTAAATATAATGAAGGTGCTTTTGAAGAAATAAAAGAAGTCTTTAGAAAATTAACAGGTGAAGATTGGGAAAAGGTTTTTGGTTCAGGAGAAGATAAGAATGGGGCGTTTGGTAAATCTAAAATATCAAAATTATTAGATAAATACCATGAAGAATACCCTATGGTGTGGGAACATGACCTTTACACTCCACATTTACTTAAATGGTTGAAGGAGAGATTAGAATGAGTTGGAAAAATATATTGAAAGATGATAGTTTCCCTAAAGAAATAATTCACGATGGGATAAAGTATTATGTTGTTGAATACATAGACGATGTTTCTGGTGAAATAGGAGTATATCACACAGATGATGAAAAAGCACCCGACCAAGTTTTACATTATTATTTAGATGAGGCTAAGGAGAGATTAGAATGAGTTGGGAAGATATAATTAAAGCCGGATGGAAGGAGCGAGGAGATAAATATTCCCATTATAAAAATAGGGACAAGCCATATGAAGAACGAGAAACGGGAAAACCATATCACGCAATTATTGGGGAAGAAGATATTAATAATTGGGCTAAAGATAATAATTTGCCGAAGGGTAATTATGATTTAAATGATGAATATGCTATTGAGGTTGAGTTAGTATTGAAGAACAATACTTTAGAGTTTGAATATACTTTTAATAATTTAGATATTGTTGAGCAAAATACGGATTCTGTTATGGCTACTTTGGAAGAGAGTGATTTTGAGATTGCTACCGATGATGTTGAGATTAAATTAGGTGATAATTTTTTTGATTTTGAAATAGATGGCTACCGTGATGGTAAGTTTTATGCTTTCATATATAGGGATGATTAAAATGAGTTGGCAAGATATAATTAGAAAGAGTTTTGCCGAAGAAATGATTAGAAAAATTTATTCCAAAAAGAGCAAAGAGGAATTGATAGATAAAATAGTTGAACTACTTACAGGAGAGGAATGAATATGAGTTGGAAAGATATAATTAAAGAAGATAAGATTGATAAAACTGTTAAGCGTTTAGGTTTTTATGATGTATTGAAGATGTTGTCGCCAAGACAGTTTCTTGAAGGGATGCAAGGAATAGTTGGTGGAGAGATTACAGGTGGTTATAGTAAAACTTCAAGAGGCCGTCAAAGTCTTAGTATGACTTTAACTTTTGATGGTGGTGTTTTGAGAGTGCGAGGTGCAGGTGGAAAGTTTTTTGTTAATTTGAATGGTATTGCTATTGGAGAAGATTATAATTTAACTGAGTTGCGCCCTATTACTGAGGAGAAATTGGGGGAGTTTAGAATTAAAAAAAGTATTAAAACTGCTACTCGTAGTGCGGAATTGTGGGCTATGAATGATGAGGAGTATTACTTTAAGATTCGGGCTCACATAAAATCTTTGGTTAAAAGTGGACATGATAAAGAAGAAACTATTCAAGAGTTGGCGGTATGGCTTCCTGATATGATGCGTCATATAGAAGGTTTTATGGAAGAACTTGAAACAGAAGATTGGGATGGTTCTATTGATGCTATTAGTGATGTGGATTGGGAAGTAGTTGCAAGAAATTATGAAGATGATGTTGATGGTATTTTGGAGGATTTTGCATGAGTTGGAAAACCATACTAAAAAATGAAAAAGAATATATTATGATTAGCCAGCCATATGAAAACTCATCTAATCAAAAAGAAATAGCAGTTTATTGGGGGTATGGAGATGGTGGCGAAGGTGCTGAAATAGCCACATTTACCAATAAAGATATAGATGGTGTTTACCGTTGGGTTGAAAATTGGTTAGAGGAAAGAGAATATAAAAATATTAATATTGAATTAGAGTGATTAGAATGTTCGGCTGGTTCTATCGTATTTGTATCAAAGTCATGGAGAATGTCTATGTTTGGATGGATGCAAGGATAGTGCGGCCTAAGCAAAAAATTATAATTGGTTTTAGTATTGATGAAGATT
>Ga0208299_1002133_pt1 | contig 13765 bp, 9 predicted proteins | sample 15_taG_FD_184089 | JGI IMG/M metagenome (GOLD analysis project Ga0208299, IMG submission 184089) | Marine viral communities from the Subarctic Pacific Ocean - 15_ETSP_OMZ_AT15312 metaG (SPAdes) (version 2) | ecosystem: Environmental > Aquatic > Marine > Oceanic | place: Pacific Ocean | collected...
TTTGAATTTGACATGAGAACTTTCTTCAAAGGGATTGCTCCCATGGGAGGAACAGGCGATACAAGAGTGACGCAACTCGACAATGAGGGAAATCTCTTAGAAAACCCTAGAAGAATAGATGAGAGAAACTATTTAGAGATTAATGATGTCATCCAGAATCATATGATTTTTAGAAAGTTTATTGAGCGCGGAGCAACATTTAACGACGTGACATATCCCTTCACTGGGCTCGATATCGACAAACAACTTTTTACAAATCACTGCTTTGATTACATCGCAAAAACATACATTAGAGTTATGACAGGTGTAGATCTAGCTGAAGAAAGCTTCTTAATTGACAAGGAAAAAGAAAATCTAACTATAGATTCTAGAGAGGCATTAGAATTTTTCGAACTAGTCCAAGGGTACGTTAACGATGCAACCAATTCAGAGACTTCACTAGAAGATTATCTTGCAGGAAGCAGGTCTACAAGGGAGCTCTTAAGGCGCCTTCGAGGTCTCCCGCCCGCAGAACCTCTTCTCAATTCAATATCCGTAGATGATAATAATTTGCCCGAAGAACTAAATTCAATGCTCATTGAAGATATTATTAACTTTGTCAAGATGATAAATTCCCATAATTTGATTTTTACTGCTTCAACAGATAGAAGCAATCTGACCCAACCCAAGCTTTTTGAGAGAATATTCTGCTTATTTATTGACCCAGACGATTTTGAAATTGAAGGCAATATGGATGGGATTTTAAGAAATAAGATGATCGAAGCTGGGCTCTTAAACCAAGATGGAACAAGATTGTCACAAACACATAAATCTGACGGTCTTCCCCAGTTTAATCAATTCTATGTTGAGGTGATTTAGAAAATGGCACGCTCAAGAAAATCAAATAGCGCATTTATCTTCGACCTCCCAAGTGTAACACAAGCTAAGGGGTCATTTGAATATAATTTTTTTACTAAAGATGAATCAATAGATGACATAGATGAAGTTGCCAAAACTCGAAGCTTTTTGGAGTCGCCGAATCCTTCAAGTAGGCCAAGATATAATCTTGTTAAGTTCGACGCACCGCAAATACCACAATGGGATCCAGAAATTTTAGGGTCAGCACCTTGGGCCCTGTTAAGCATGATAAGGCGCAACTTTTCCTTATCACAGCTTGAGCCAGGAATAGAGCATCTAGATGCAGCCAGCTTAGCAAAATCAGCACAAAATGATTTGCAGCTCATTCCCACGTCTAAGTTTTCAGACTTGACGTTTCAAGATTCAAATATTGATTCAAAGCTATTGACGCTTGTTCAAAAAGCTGTCAATAGAATGATTATTGCAGAGAACAAAAAAGTATCAAGTGAGATAGATCAAGAAAGAGCAGATTTTCTTTCGCGAAGAATAGGAAGTCAAAATGACTACGGAAGAATACTTCGAAGAGAATTTCAAAATGTAAATGAAGATTTTTTGCTAAATGCCTTAAACCAAACTGATACTCTTAACGAAGCATTTATCGACGAGGCAGAAAAAGAAGAGATAACTCAAAACATCTTTAACGATATTAAATCTCTCACATTGAACGCTAGAATAAATGATAAGCTTCTTGATTCTACAATCGGAACAGTTGTGAATGAAGGAATAAGTCTGTTCTCAGAAGAACTAATCTCTATTCAAGATCGAGCAAAAGAAATCGCCGAAGCAGGATCATCATCCGCAGCATTCGGCACAGATGCTATGTACTTTACTCCTATTGATCTTTATCTCGGTGCCGACGTGCCAGTAAATTCCAATCAGATTACTTTAGATCTCGTCGGATATGTCATTGATAAGTTTCAAGACCTCGGCGACGGAAATGTATCTCCCAAGCAAAGTCTTTTTGTAAATTCTGATCGCAGCAGGATTGAAGGTTCTAGATCATTTGGAGTAAGAGATTATGATATCGTTTATGGCTCTTCGTACACATATGCTGTAAGAGCAATCTATTTAATGTCTGTACCTACAAAAAACGGAGATCAGACATCAAACGGATTCTTTTTAGTCTCATCAAAATCATCTAACGTTGTTCACATAAAAACACATGAAATGGTGCCACCAGAACCACCAACTGACTTTATAGTGACATTCGATCACAAGAAACAAAAGCCACTGCTGATGTGGTCTTTTCCTTTTAACAGGCAGCGAGATATTAAAAGATTTCAAGTCATGAGAAGAAAAACTATAAATGATCCTTTTGAGCTAATTAGAGAAATAGATTTTGATGACTCCATTGTCAAATACGACACACCTGAGTTTGTAAGTCCGCACCTTAAACGGACTTTTAAAAGTCCAGTGACATTTTTCATTGATGAAAAATTTGAACGAGATCAATCTTATATTTATACTCTGCGATCAGTAGATGCACATGGACAAATGTCAGGATATGCTGAGCAGATCCACGCAAGGTACGACAGATTTACTAATAAGCTAATTACTAGACTGATTTCTATACGTGGCACAAGATCAGGTTGTCCAGTTCAATATCCTAATTTTTATATCGATGAGAAGGTTCTTCATGAAACAGCAAAGAATTCTCATCATTCAAGAGTTAAACTTTATTTAGATCCGGAATATTTAAAGGTGTTAGCTAGTGATCCAGATGATCCGCAGAGAACTAAAGATCTTCATTTTTTACCTTTTAGCGGGGGCGAAGGAGAAGAACTTATGTCAAGGTTTAAACTGCAGATCTTAAATACGGATTTACAGCAGTCTAAAATTGTGGATATATTTATAAAAGACAACAGAATCAGTGAAAACAATTAATTGCAACAATCAACAGAAAGTCATAAGACGCTAGGAGTGAAGAAATGGGATTTCTCGCCAACGATACTAACAACATCATATTAGATGCCGTTCTTACTAATGAGGGAAGAAAGCGTCTTGCTGCTAATAATGGATCTTTTCAAATTACGCACTTTGTATTTGGGGACGATGAAGTAGATTACAAGATTATCCAGAAATATGGACGAACAGTTGGAAGAGAAAAAATAGAGAAAAATACTCCTGTTCTTGAAGCTTTAACAAACGCAAATCTTGAGAGGTCTAATCTTCTAGTTTCTCTAGCTAATGACGGACTCACCGCACTTTCCACGTACTCTGCAAGCAGTGAATCGATTACCCTTTCTAACACTGTGTCTAAATCTGATGGAAGCGGAGTCTTTACTATCAAGCAGAATCCACCAGCAGGACAATCCATCCCGACAGAGATCCGTGATAGTATGGTTATCGTGTCCCTTAATAGTAAATTCTTGACATTAGCAAATACGTCAGAGTTTGCTCAAAATGGAAATACTAAATATTATTTTGTGAGTACTAATAATCCCAATAGCGATGTTCCAACTTTCCAAGTTAACATCCAGAATAAAGTTCTTACAACCGCAGACTTTACAACATTTGGCTCAACTGCAGATAAGACAACAATTAAGTCTGTAGTAAGAGTACAAGGTAGAAACTCAGGTTTATCTAAAGATATACAAGTGACCCTGAATAAGAATTAACGAGGTAAGTAAATGCCAACATCAAAAGCTTTTAGTCCATCCGATGTACAGACAGCGCAGTCGTTTCTAACACAGCTGATCGACATTGTGCAAGAAGATATTTCTGGTTCTGTAACCAGAAGAAAATATCAAGTTTTCGTTACAGGTGGGGTTGGCCCAGGTGTGACATCTTCTCTTTTCCAGACTGTATACGACCAGGACTTCTCATTACAGACATCTAATCCAGTCTTTGATATTACGGCAGGAATCTTCTCTGGAAGCTCAACGGTAAGTAATTCCTCTACAGGAATTGAATCAACTGGAAAATTACTTTTCCCTTCAACAAGTTTAATGATGAGAGAGAAAGTTGATATCTACCATGAGTTTGCACAAACTCTTCTGGGTGATCGTGACAGAGCGTTCTACTCTCCTTTCGTAAATAATAATTCTGCAGATAGTCTTACTGCGGGAACTAACCGAATTAATAATGCAATGTTCTTAACCTTTAAGCGCCTCTTCCATAGAGACGGAATAAAGAAAGAAACATTTGCAATAAAAATGTATCGATCTGCATCACTCGCCCCTTATTCGGGATTTGTTGGAGATGAAGGTCCAAACTTAAACGTAACCTCAGAGTCAGGGTCAGTAATCTTTACAGATGCAGGATCAGCTTCTACGTTCAAAGTATCGAATACAGGCGGGACTGTAGGTGACATTGTTAACTCTTCTAATACAGATGAATCTGTGGGCCTTATGTTTTATGATCGAGGCGTCGCCGTATTTAATCTGGATGTAGTTCTTTCTGGAAACCAACATGTTTCAGGCGTAATTGATGCGATGTCCAACACATCTTATGCTGATGCAGTTGCAGGGCAAACAGTAATAGGGGATTCATCCGGAAATCCTTCTGCTAAATTTATTCCTGATTTTATAGTTTCATCTTCGCTTGACAATATTGTTGATCATCTTTCATCTACGAGATTTAGTAGTGGAACATTAACAGCAGCCACATTCCAGAATCTAACGAACATTAATTCAACGTTGTATTTCTGCAGAGCAACTGCAGATGAATTCAATTACTCTTCTAATCCAACTTATTTAGACACAGGCGGAAATCTTAACGTTATTGAATCCAGCGCTAGACAAGATGGATCCCAGAAATCATTTACATTTATTACTAAAGTGGGTCTTACAGATGCGCAAGGAAATCTACTTGCGGTCGCAAAACTCAGTCGCCCGGTTGAGAAGAACCCAGAAAAAGATGCAACGTTCAGAGTAAGACTGGATTTCTAAGGTAGCTTTTCCGAGGGAAGGTCCTCTAAGTTTAATGATGTGAGATTTTGTAAGTCTTTTGAGATGTAGATATCATGACAATATTTAAAGTCGACAGAGACAATTTCGAAAATACTACGATTCAAACGACTCCCCATAGAGCGTTTTCTTCAGGATCGTCTGGCGTGACAGGATCGATCAATGTTTTTCCTCGACGCTCTCACATTGAAAAAGAGTTGTCATCTCCCCCTACTTTTCGAGGCGCCCCGCTCGCATTTGTCGATAATGCAATCATAAATTATTTTGATGCTGTATCATATGCTATCTCCAGAGATCGAGCCAACCCTGCAGTTAATTTCGATTATAATCCTATCATGGATATACTTCTGAAAATAGTAAACGAAGTTCCGCCATCACAAATTATCCACAACTCTTCAGGGACAATTCACAGGCTCACGAGATCTGTTAACGAAAATGCTTCTTTCGAGAAGAAAAGATATGTTGTCGACAATCTATACCCGGAAAATAGAGTTGAGTTCCCGACATCTCATTTTTCTTATACAAACTATCATTCTCTCAATTTTTTTACTGCGTCACAGGTCCCAACCCAGGCGTGCTTATTGTACCCTAATTCAGCTTCGATCGCCCATGAAAGCAAGACTTCTGGTTCTTATGTCGTCGACGACGCGTTTACTTTTGAGTTCCATATCAATCCTAAGAATTACTTTACAGACAATGATTCTGGATATAATGCAGGAACTATCCTTCATTTAAGTTCCTCTTACGCAATCTCCCTAGTATCTGGGTCTGCAACAGACGAAAAAGGAAATGCCGATAAGTTTAGAATCCAGCTTCAATTGAGCCACAGCGCTGATGTAACACCTTCAAAAGCTGTACAAGGATCTTACCCGAACGATCTAGTTTTTCTATCAGATGACAACGCCCTAGATATTAATACGTGGAATCATGTTGCAATTCGATGGAAGAATGAAAGAAATGCCAACACGGGATCTTTCTTTGTAAACAATGTGGAAAAAGGAACATTTGTTCTCCCGTCCTCTTCTATTGCGCCCAATTCATATGCAGGTGGGTCCTCACCCGGTAATCCTGATGTTCTTGTAGTGGGAAACTATTACGAAGGAGACAACGCTGGGAACAATAGGCAAGCCATGTTTTTTTCTGCACAAGTGGCTAGCTACTTCGGGTTAAAGAATTTAGATCCTGGGGTAACAGAAACTGTTCCCGAATCTTACGATTTTACTAGCCCGTTAAATGCTGAAATCCACGACCTTAAAATATTTACTGGTTACAGAGATAACGATCAAGTTTATACTGGGTCTATACAGGGGGCAGAGACTAGAAAAGAAAAAGATCTTGCTCTTCATGTACCACCGTTCTTTACTAAGCACTCTCCAACAAGAAGAATTAGAAAGTCACTCGATGCGACTTTTGGTTATCTAGGAAAGCCCGTATTTGAGAGCACGGAAAACCCTTTTAATGCATGGGTTTCCTTTAATGTTGGCGGGCACATTCTCAATTTAGAGAATTTTACAAGAGACTTATCTACATTAAATTTCCCAAGACATATGTCATTAACAGGTGCTATAGATGCTGCAATACCACTTCCTTCAACTACTGCTACTGCAAATGATGGAATTTTTGATGTTCCCGAACTAAGATATAGAAACTTATTTCTTCTTCCTTGCGATGACGGAAATTTTAAACCTAACTTTGCGCTGGTGGAGACAGGAAGTATTCCATCCACACCTGTTAAGTCTGGGTCTTTATTTTACCACTATACAAATGATTTAGATTATGTCGATATGAGTATGATCAAATTGAGAGAACTGATACCCTCACAATCTTTCCCGCAAGTAGGAAATCAAGGATATGAAACCATCCGCACCCAATCAAGAATTTTAGATCAATCAGATCAGTACGCCAATCCAGAAAATCCAACGAGAGCGTCATATGTTTTGCCAGCTGTTTATGGAAGAACTCTAGATAACAGCTCTGACGAAGTCGTAATATTTGATATTAATAATCTTTATTACGGTGAGAAGATCCGTCCTGACACACTTCAAATGACAGATGCTTCTCTGACAGGATCAGGTGGACAAATTACCATGACCCTCAAGGATGACGGAAACGGAAATCTGTACAGGTCTAATTCGATGTCTAAGAATGCAACATGGAACTCAGTCGGCAATGTTTTTTACGACAAGGGTATTGTTGTTATCAAGACGCCAAATATTCCACTCTTTGGAAAAAATCAATTTGAGATGACATTTAAGGGGCAGCACGAGGTTCATGTTCTTAAGCTCCATGTTATCGCACCAGCAGCAACGCTCAACTCATCTTCTAATCCTTCTTACATTCCAGTTTCAGCATCTTTAAATGCGAACGAGACAAACCCAGAATTTGTTGCAATTACAGGGATTAATTTTCACGACGACAACTTAAACGTTATAATGAAAACGAAATTTGCGCAACCAGTGATCAAAAGAACAGATGATCGCGTAATGTTCCGCAGTAAGCTGGATTTTTAATGTATGTCTTAGGTCTTGATTTATCCACATCTTGTTCGGGGATTTCAATCCTAGATCATTCTGGTGATCTTAAGCAGCTAAATTTTATAGATACGTCCAAATGTAAATCGTACTGGGAGAAAGTAGATCTCTTTCGCGAAGAGATGAAGAAACTAATCTTGGATTTAGATGGCGACATAACACGAATCTTTATTGAGGAAAGTTTACAAAGATTTCGCTCCGGTATGTCCTCGGCCAAGACGCTTTCAATGCTTACAAAATTTAATGGTGTAGCATCTTTTATTGCAAGAGAGATAACTGGGATTGAGCCAGAATACTTTAATGTGAATGCAGCCAGAAAAGCTGTGTCCCTCGCAGTTAAGCGCGGCGAAAATGCTAAAGAAAAAGTTCAAGAATGGACTGAGGCCCAAATTGACTTTGATTGGCCCACTAAAGTTTTAAAGTCCGGCCCTCGAAAAGGTCAAGAAGTCAGACTTAAAGCCTGTGAAGATATGGCAGATGCTTACTTGATCGCCCGAGCCGGCCTAAAAATTGTAAATGCTAGATAGTGTCGTTATAATAGGCATGTGAGCAATATTAACACCACCCATGAGAAGGTAACCTTCTTAAAGGGCGTATTCGGCTCCGGCCGATTAATGAATGACGGGATTAATTTCCACGTAAAGTGTCCAAGTTGCGGCAAGGGAAATAAAAAGAAATTTGTAATAAGGCTGGATAATGACCTTTGTCACTGCTTTGTTTGTGGCCTTAAGTCTAAAAATCTAATTACTGTGCTTAAAAAGCACGCATCCACCGAAGATCTACAAAGATATGTAAATGAATTTTATGACGGAGAGATGGCATCTAGTGAGCTTGAAGCAGATCAAGAAATTCTCCGCCTTCCAGAAAAGTTTAAGCTGCTTGTTTCGTGCTTAGACTCTGACGACCCTGATATTAAATCTGTGATTAATTATGCTTTTTCAAGAGGTCTCTCTGTTAGAGATTTATGGTATTTCAAAGTTGGAGCTACTACTGTTGGCGGAGATCGAAGAAGAGCAATAATCCCATCTTTTAATGATGAGGGAAAGTTAAATTTCTATACGGGCAGAGATATAGATGGTGATAGATTTCCAAGATATCTAAATTCTGCTGTGGATAAAAAAGAGATCGTATTTAATGAGATTAACATAGACTGGACAAAAGAGTTGACACTCGTGGAAGGACCATTTGACCTTATGCGCTGCAATGATAATGCAACATGTCTTTTAGGATCAAGCCTCGCCAAAGATTCTCTTCTATTTACCAGAATCGTAGAGAACAAAACACCGATAGTCTTAGCATTAGATGCAGATATGAAACTCAAGATGATGAATCTTGCTAAAAAATTCAATGAGTTTGACATAGATGTAAGAATTTTAAACACATCCGGTTTTGAGGATGTCGGGGCGATGCCCAAGAAGGAATTCTTAAAAAGGCAAAAAGCTGCTCTTTTTTGGCAGCCCTTAGACAGCTTAAGATTTAAAATATCCAATATGTCTACAGGCAGTATGATTTAATAGGAAAAATTTTTATGAGTATTAGAATTGCCCATATCGGTGATGTGCATTACCGTAGTTTATCTAGACACAACGAATACCGTCAAGTATTTGAAGAGTTTTGTAGAAAGACAAAGGAGCTCGAAGTCGACATTATTTATGTCGGCGGCGACATTTATCATACAAAGACGCAGGGGATCTCTCCTGAAGTTATTGATGAAATGTCCTGGTTTTTTAATTCTCTTGCTGAGGTTGCTCCGACCCACATTATCTTAGGGAACCACGACGGGAATCTTGTAAACTCCGACAGACAAGATGCTATTACACCCATCGTAAGTGCCCTAAATAATCCCAATGTTCACCTTTATAAGAAGTCCGGAACGTATCCTACAGGCATATCCGGGTTTAACTGGTGTGTCTTTTCCTGCTTTGATGAAGATGGATGGGATGATGTCAAGCCCACAGCTGGAGATATTAATATTGCGTTGTATCACGGGTGTGTTGTTGGATCAACTACAGATCAAAACTGGGAGCTTGACGGTGAGATAAGCTTAGATTATTTTGATGACTATGAATTTGTAATGCTCGGAGACATTCACAAGTTCCAGTTTCTAAATGAGAAGAAGACAGCAGCATATTCAGGGTCTACAGTTCAGCAAAATTATGGCGAAGATCCCAACAAGGGCTTTTTAGTATGGGATATCAGGACTAAAGATGACTTTGATGTCAAATTCTATCGGCTTTCTAACCCGCATCCTTTTGTAACAATAAACTGGGAAGGAAACGTCTCAGGCACTTTACTCGAAGCTAAGAAGCACAAGCCAGGCTGCAGATTTAGAGTCCGGACCACAGAGACGATCCCCCAGATTGAGATCAAGCAGTTTCACAATGAGTTAAAGCACTTGCTCCAACCGAAAGAGGTAGTTTGGAAATTTGATCAAGATCCTGATAAAAATAATATCATTGATGATAGACGTGATCTAGTAAAAGAAGATCTTCGAGATCCAAAGATCCAGACGCAAATTTTAAAAGATTACGTCTTTGACGGAAAATTTAATGATGATGAATGGGAAGATATAGAAAAACTAGTTAGCCGCTATATCACTCTTGCTATTCAAAATGAGGATATTACACGTCATGCTAAATGGTCAATTAAGGCTCTAGAGTTTGATAATACGTTCTCCTACGGGAAGAATAACAAGATAGACTTTACCAAACTAAGCGGAATTACTGGTATTCTAGGGAGAAATAGAGCAGGAAAATCATCAATTGTTGGAACTATGGTCTACAATCTATTTAACGGTACAGATCGTGGGTCAATCAAGAATCTCCACGTGATCAACTCAAGAAAAGGTCACTGTAAGTCAAAAATGACACTTGGCATCGGGGGCAAAGATCATTTGATTGAGCGTCAATCTGTTCGGTATGAAGACAAAAAAGGAAAACAATCAGCAGTCACTACGCTTAACTTCCAGCAGGTAGATCCTGATGGAAATGTTATTCAAGATCTAAACGGTGAACAAAGAACACAAACTGAAAAAACAGTTAGAAATATGCTTGGCACTGCAGACGATTTTCTTTTAACGTCTCTCGCTACTCAAGGGAACATGAACGCCTTTATAAATCAGGGCTCTTCACACAGAAAATATGTCTTGTCCAAGTTCTTAGATCTAGATATCTTTGAGAAAATGACAAATTTTGTCAAAATTGATTCTACAGAGATCAAGGGTCGGCTTTCCGCATATCCTGAGCGAGACTGGAATGCTGCCATTGTCTCCCTCCGCGGAAAGAAAAAAGAACACGAGCAGGAAATGATAATTCTTGAGAAAGAGATCTCGGGCATTCGGGAAGAGGCACAAAAAGTAAAGTCTGAATTAGCAGGATTCTCAGATGCGGATCTTGTTTCTGAGACAGAGATTTCTGAACAAAAAAATGAGGTTAACAACCTGGAAGAAAAATACAGCGAAATCCAGGTACGGTTGCAGGCATGCTCTAATAGAATTCAGGCTACAAAAGACAGCATAGTCAAGATTGAAGATGTAAAGAAGAAGTTTCCTATAAACGATCTGCGAAGCAGATATGTAATCTATCAAGACTTAGATCGACAATTAGAATCTCTAGAGCATCAAAGAGACGCAGCCAAACAAATACTCAAGACACAAGAAAAATCTGTCAAGCTCTTGGACGAAGTGCCTTGCGGCGACTCATTTCCCACCTGTAAATTCATTAAGAATTCTCATAAAAACAAGCACTTGTTAACTAATCAAAAAGAAATAGTAAGTAATTTCTCCAGAGATTTAAGCGCAATGAAAAGATCATTTAAAAAATTAGAGTCAGAAGACTTGCAGGAAAAAATTCAAAAATATGAGCTTCTGATAACAAGGCTTTCTAAGTACAACGTCGACTTATCTAAGCGGGAGAGCGAGCGAGAAGTTCTTGATCGAGACTTTAGAGATGTTTCTGACACTCTAGAAAAAGCTGCAAGACTTTTGTCGGATATGCAATTGCGTACAGCAACTTCCAGTGTATCAGATGTAACAAGACAGCTCAATGAGAAGTTTAAAGGAATGAAATCTGAAATTCAACAAAAAGACGCCAGAAGAATTTCTTTAGCAGAACTAAAGGGAAATATAGATAACCAAGTAGAAAAACTTCAAACTGAGCGCGATGAATATACAGAGCTTAAAAAAATCTGGAAGATATATGACTTCTTAATGAAGGCCTGGTCTAAAAAAGGCGTTCCCACGCAAATAATAAGATTGCAGCTGCCGTCAATTAATTCTGAAATTGAAAAGATCTTAAGTGGAGTTGTAGACTTTACAGTCAAACTAGAAACTGATCCTGATTCTAATTCTGCTGAGATCTATCTGGACTATGGGGATAGTAGACGAATTATTGAGCTCGCCTCTGGGATGGAAAAAATGATATCTTCTCTTGCAATCAGGGTCGCACTTCTTAATGTATCTTCTCTTCCTAAGACTGATATGTTGATTATTGATGAAGGCTTCGGGTCTTTAGACGAGGCTCAAGTAGCAGCATGCAATAGCATGCTCGTGTCACTCAAGAAATGGTTCAGAAATATACTTGTGATCACTCATGTAGATTCAGTCAAGGATATCGTCGACAATACGCTTGAGATTGAACTAAAGGGAATGGATTCTTTTGTAAGTTATGAATAAAAAGATTACTAAGTTTGATGAAGGATTTGTTTTGATCCAAGATGAGATTGAGGATGATATTCCTCTAGCATGCCCAGTATGCGAATATTTTATTAGTACTGATCAAGATGTTTTTTACTATGCACAGAACAAGTGCTGCTTTGAATGCTCTGTTAAGTGGGCAGAAGGTAGCAATAGGAAAAAATGGAAAAATGGCTGGCGCCCAACCGCTGAAATAGTCAATAAAGAGAAAAAATTAAGAAGGAAGTTGGTTACGCCGTTAAGGTTTACCTGATACGATATATTTATATGTGAGTTTACGTGGAGTTAAATTATGATTTCTTTCGAAGATGTCAATGTTCTTGGGCAGTTAATTCAGTCTTCTTGGGGAAATTCCTCAACAGGTTCAGAGAAGTATCGGGTGCCTGCCGGGCGCTCTATAAAAGCAAGTATTTTATCAGGCGAAGAAGATATTAGCAGACTTATGGTTAAGTTTGTCACCGTCGTCAATCTTCATGGGCATGAAACCATGCTGGCAAACCCCAGCCACCCCGGTGCCAAGATTGTTAGAGAGGAATCTCTTAGCCTTACTAAAGACTATATCAGCAATTTGAAAAAAGCATTTAAAGAAGCTACAGGAAAAACACTGTCCCTTAAAGAGGATTCGTCCACAGACAGTATCGAGCTTATTAATTACAATATTTTCAACCCAAACAGAACTGTTTATTATAGAAGGAATTCAATCTTCTCTATAAAGGCCTAAGATGGCAATCACTGCTAAGCAAAAGCAAGTTAAAGAAATAATTAGATGCGGCAAAGATCCCGTCTACTTTATGAAAAAGTATGTAAAGATACAGCATCCTACTCGGGGGCTTATTTCTTTCGACACGTATCCTTTTCAAGAAACTTGTATTGATCACTTTCAAGACAATAGATTTAATGTCATATTGAAGTCCAGACAGCTCGGACTTTCTACGCTTACAGCATCTTACGCTCTGTGGATGGGAATATTCCAGAGAGATAAGAATATTCTAGTAATTGCAACTAAGCTTGGCGTTGCAATGAACTTTATTCGTAAAGTAAAGACTATGTTGAGCTCTCTCCCAAAGTGGCTTGTTCTACCTGAGATCGTAGCTGATAATAAACAGACGATTGAATTTAGTCATGGGTCAATAATAAAAGCTATCCCAACGTCAGATGACGCAGGACGCTCAGAAGCACTCTCACTTTTAATTGTTGATGAGGCAGCATTCGTTAAGAATTTCGATACTTTGTGGATGGGATTATACCCAACTCTCTCAACAGGTGGACGAGCAATTGTTTTGTCGACTCCAAATGGTGTTGGCGGACAATACTATAAGCTGTATACAGATGGAGTTCAAGGTGAGAACGAATTCTTTCCCATAAATCTTCCTTGGGATGTCCACCCCGAACGCGATCAAGAGTGGTTTGACAAAGAAACTCGCAACATGTCTAAGCGTCAAATCGCGCAAGAACTTTTGTGTGACTTCGTCGCATCCGGAGAAACATTTCTTACAAACGATCATCTGGAGTGGATAAGAGAGATTGTCAAAGACCCCAAGGAAAGACAGCACGAAGATAGAAATCTATGGGTCTGGGAGTATCCGCTAACAGGCCACAACTATATTGTTTCTGCGGATGTTGCCCGAGGCGACTCAAAGGATTATTCAACCTGCCACGTCATCGACATTGATGTCGGTGAAATAGTTGCAGAATATAGGGGTAAAATCCCACCTGACCGGTTCGGTGAACTCTTA
>Ga0208299_1002135_pt1 | contig 13762 bp, 8 predicted proteins | sample 15_taG_FD_184089 | JGI IMG/M metagenome (GOLD analysis project Ga0208299, IMG submission 184089) | Marine viral communities from the Subarctic Pacific Ocean - 15_ETSP_OMZ_AT15312 metaG (SPAdes) (version 2) | ecosystem: Environmental > Aquatic > Marine > Oceanic | place: Pacific Ocean | collected...
AGTCCCTTCAGGTTGAACAGTGGCATTGGGTTGAACAGTGGCATTGGGTTGAACAGTGGCATTGGGTTGAACAGTGGCATTGGGTTGAACAGTCCCTTCAGGTTGAACAGTCCCTTCAGGTTGAACAGTCCCTTCAGGTTGAACAGTCCCTTCAGGTTGAGCAGTCCCTTCAGGTTGAACAGTGGCATTGGGTTGAACAGTCCCTTCAGGTTGAACAGTCCCTTCAGGGATGAAACTATCCAATTTTTCCTTACCTATTACTTCAGATATTGTTGGAATATCTTTTTGTATACTGATATTTTTATCGGTCTTACCAAGAAGATTGACATCTGACGTAATACTTTCAATGTCTCCTTTCTTTATACCAACCTTTTTTATTCTTTCAAATCCTGAAGCAAGTCTTTCTAATACTCCTGATAATGCGATTCTTTTCTTCAGGTCTATCTTACTCAAAACATCAATTGCCTGGGTTAATGGTTCTAAATCTTCATTATAGTTTTCTGAAAGTGATAATATTTCTTTATGTTTTTTCTGAAGAAATTTTATTGTAAATCCCATTTTCAGCCTACCTTCAAAACCTATTTCCGAAAAGGTTTTGACTGCTTCTGCCAATGGTACTATATCTTCATCAATATTGCCTTTCAATTTAGAAATTTCTGGTATTACCTTTGCGATTGCCTTTATACCATATTTTATCTTTAATGGGCCAAATACTCCTAAATTTTGGAATGTTTCAAACGATTTTGTGAGATGAGAAAAATGTTCATCTACGCTACTCGAAAGACTGAATATTTCATCAGAGACTGATGAAATCTTCGTGATATTATTTTTGACTAGTTCAGGATTTATAGTTTCAAAAGTTGAAAGAGAATTAGCAACCTTTGAAAACCCTTTTCCTGTCTCTGCTAATATTTTTATTGATTTGTTTTCTCCTGATAATAACTTTATTTTACTGGAAACCGTTTTAGTATCTATTTTTGTGAAAGTCTCCAATGAACTTGAAAAATCTCGTAACCCATCTCCTGCTTCACTAAAAATTTTTATCTTTGAAGCAACATCGTCAACCAATGTAATACTTTCTCTGATTTGATGAAGTGCTGAACCTCCAAGCACTTTTTTGAATTTCTTGATATTATGTGTGATACGTGAGATATCAATATCAGTGTCTAGTTTTTCTATTGCTTCTGATATTTTCTTTACATCATCTAATTCAGCCATTACCTTTACGTCCTATAACAATTATTAACCAAGTTGTTGTCTCTGCTTTTCTATCTGCTCATTCCGTTCTTTCATATCCTTAACACCCATATGATAGAACAAATCAAACTCAAAAGGAGTGAGGTTTTCAATTTCTTCAATTGAAAACCTACAATGTTGTTTCATAAACCATAACATATTGTAATAATCAGGTAGTGATATAGAACGAATTAGAAAAGGAATAAACTAAACAATTCATCATATACTACCTTAGTTTCATTCTTACAAACTGGGCAACTCACTTTCTTCTCTATTTTGAAAGTACTCATTTGCTCATTAAGTTGTTCTGATAATCTCTTGAAATCTTCCATTTTCAAATTATTATCAATGAAGTCCGATAATTCTCCTTTAGAAAAATCACTCATTTTATCATCACCAATTGTTACTGATGCGATGGAATTTAGAATGACATTATAATTGAATTTGTTCAATTGTAATTTATCTTCATTGATGTATAATGTTTCCAATTCTCGTTGTGTTTTGTATGACAACTCTTTTGGGGTAAATACAATATTTCCAATGGCAATATTATCAGATTTGAAAGGTGATGAAACGATATCTTCTTTTAGATCAACATTATCAACTATTTCTTCAGTGCCTCTACCTGTTACACCAGTCTCTTGTTGTTTTTCAGGACTGAAAGTGATGAAGGATGGGCATTTAGTATTCTGACAAGTAAATTTAAAATCAACCTGTTTACTATTAGATATCTTTCTGAGTTGGACTAAGATAAAGATAATATCATTCTTAGATAATTTATCAATCATCTGTTTCTTATCAACACAATTTTTTATCAGGTTGATACTCTCGTTAATCAATAATTCTTTGTTATCTGGTTGCATCTCAACATTGAAAAGCAATTCTTTTTCTTCTTTGACAAGCCAATGGGTAATACCTATTGATCTACCACTTAATAATTTGATTTTTTGAAAGTTTCGTTTGTTTTTTGTATATTCTGTTATTTTACTCATTAGTTACTCCGTTTATTTAAAATCATGGAATTTATACCCAAATGTTACTGTTGTTGTTCCTACTTCTGCTTCAGATTCAATATTGTATGATCTCGAACTGATAGTTTTTGGAAATGCCTTTGAAAATAAATCAGTTTTAGCATCTTCCCCTTTACCCTTCAGGTTGGTTATTTGTATATCACAAACATAATAATCAAGATATCCTTGTACTTCTCCAAAATTAATATCAGAACTATTCCAGGAAGATAGATTCTCAATCCACCCATAGAAGAATCCTCTAATATCTTGATCGATACTTTCAAAGAATGTAATTGATAAATCTCCATATGCTCTACCACTAATTTTTTGATGGAGTCTATCATTATCACCACCACCTAAAGCAAAGGAAGGCATTTCAACACTCTTAACATTCCATTTCAAATCTTTCTCATTTAGATTTTCAACTTTTGACTCTGACTGTTTTATAAAGGTTACTTCAAATCTACTGTCTGTGATGAACCCCTTTCTAAAAAAACTATTTTTCTGAAAATTGTCTATTGAGATAAATTCTTTTGACATTATTTCCCCTTATTAGTAAATTTGGCATATGAGAATTTGAATGTAACAGCAAAGGTTACCACAGCATCTTCAGTTGACGCATCCAATGAAACATCACCTATTGCTGTTGGCCATACTTTTTCAAGTAATACACCACTCGTTATTTCATGTCTTTGATTTAACTGGTATATTCCCATTGTAGCAAACATATTTTCATAAGATTCGTTTTTGATCCCATCCTCTGGAGTATTTGAAGAATATATCTGCATCCATTCCCACATTTTATTTCTAATTTTCCCATCCATATCATCATAGAATGTTACGGTGGTTGGTTCAAATTCAATACCAGTAGGTATATCTATTTTTCTACCCATCCTTCTTATTTCTGTTGCTGGTGTTGTTACTCTTGGGTATGTTACTGATACAGCCAAAATATCCTGTTCAATATCAGTAAATGTTATTGGTCCAAATTGAAATCTAACAGCAAATAAATTACTTCTGTGAATATCAGAATAACCACCACCAAGGAAATCAACAATATGTTTTTTCCCTTCTTGAACTGTATTTTTTGCTATCGTGTTGAAAGGTAATGCCATAATTAATATGTTGGAAATGTTTGTGCGTATTTTGTGTAATAGAAGGTAACATCAAAAGTCTCCACTTGCCCATTAGTTTCCATGTTGAGATCAATGCCAGATATTTCAAGAGGTAAACAATGTAAAAATTCATATGATGCTATTATTTCATTATTATCACCGTAATGTTCTATTCTAGCAGTTAAATTATTCATTTCAATTTCATTGAATGGAATACCAACATTTGAAAAGGAATGAGCAGAATTGCCTTTCGATCCACTCTCTCTTATTTCATTTGATTTCTTTTCAAAATATTTTCTTGCTTCCCACCCACTATCATTCAGAAAGGTTACTGTCAGTGGTTCCTTTTTAGGATCACCTTGTAATGTCATTGAAGTTCCTCTCCATTTAATTTCTGGTCCTTTGATATTAATCTTAGGAATACTGACCTTTGTACATTGGAAGGTTAAAAAATTATCTGTTTGAGAAGTGCCATATGAAAAGGCGAATCTGTTTGGTCTCGCCAGTCCTTTTATCTGTGATGAAAACTTAGCAAGGGTGGCCCCACTTTTATCTGCTCCGATTATTGACATGACTAAATAAATATTTTGAATGATTCAGGGTTACTAAGGTGGTTTCTAAATACTGGTTTCTTATTAGCAATATATAGGACAGTCCCAAGATTATAACGATGTTCAGAAGAATTAAAAATAGTATCAGTTGAATCGTTGGTGTAGTTAGCATCCGTCGCCTCCACTCCTGAGACATATGGGTTATAGCAAATGAACATTTGCCTATAAATTTTTGTCGTACCTACTGAACTTGAAACTGTCTTGTTTATTCTTATTAAATCAAAATAATGTTTTCTTGCTATATCTTGATCTGTTGTATGGGCAAACATTGTGGTAGTCTCAGCATTCTCATTCATCATAATAGTATCTTTATTATCAGCACTATCAACAATTATTACTGGATAAGATTCTGGGTCATCAATATCTCCAAATATTTTTTTCTCTGTCTCTGAGTTATCAATGCGTTTTGCGAAGGAAACTTCAGAACTATCTATTCTCACAAGACCAAGAACATCAAGAAGACTATCATGAACTGAACCTTGTTTGATATAATTTAATTGTAGAGGTGGAGGACTATTATCAGATACCGATTGTCCAGTGGAAAACCTTTCATTAAAAATCCCTAATTTATCTGAGTTTCTTGTTACGCTAATTTTCATCCTTCCAGAGTTTTGAATTGCTTCATCTACTAGAGGATAACTGAGGACAAGACTAAGTTCATCATCAGTATTCACCAAAGATACATAATTGATATTATCTTGAATTACTGTCCCATCAGAAGTGGCAAGGAAAAAAGTGGCTGCTGATAAACCCTTGTCAACTATGTATCCATTACCATCAGTTATAAATGTTGGGTTTAAACCAGTAATCTCAACCTCACCTAGCACATTCACATTTTTCCGCAAATCACCGATCATCTCATTACTGAAGTCTGATGTTGGTACTGTTGCGTTAGTGGTTGTGGAATACATAAGTCTTACATTAGACTGGATCCTCGACCTTGACATTTTCTCTACTGTCTCAATCTTTAGTCTAGTTTGGACATTTGTCTGCTCATAATTGAAGAGATAATAATCATACAGGTCTGGTGTGTATGTATCAAGAATTACTGTAAATGAATCATAATCAAACCCAGAAATTCTAGCCCATTCTTCATTTATATAATCAAGAGTTAGAGATCCAATATCATCTGTTCCAACGGTTATGAATTTAGTATCATCAACTGTATATACTTGATAAGATTCTCCTTCAATAAATATATCATCATTCAATGTCAATGAAGTCGTTCCGATTGTTGTTACTAACGCAGTTGTATTATCAGTTGTATTCAAAACCGTATCACCAACTGATATTGCTGGGACGACTGCTGAGAAATCAATTCCTGTGTTTACTAATTTATTAGTGACTGCTGTACCTGCTGTTGTTCCTGAATCTCTGATGATTTTAGTATTATCAGATTTTAATATTCTCCTAATAAATACATCAGTACCAGAGGCAGGTTCATCACCAGAATCCAATATTCTCAAAGAATTGGTATCATAATATTTACCAGTGTCCCCATCTCCATCACCAGACTCACCCATTACATCAGATGGCCAAATACTACCACTGCGTTGTGTAAGTTTTATGAGTGTAGAAAATCCCCAGATTGGAGATTCCCTAGCAAAACCCATATATGCTTTGCCGTCAGTGAGTAAATTATAGAATAATGATTTATCATATTCTACTGAACTACCTCCAAGAAATTCTTCCGTTACTGCCATTTTTATAATCCATCTAATAATGTGGTTGTTTCTGATAAATTCGCAGAAACATCATATTGTGTTCCATAAATTGATATACCATTTTCAATACTGTTTATTGATAAACCACCTACTATCAATTCAGTATTTGTTTTTTCCTCTACTGTGAGGACTGTTGCCGCCACTCCTCCAGATGAAATTATATATGTTCCATCGTTTATAACGGAACCACTTATAGTAATATAATCACCCTGAGTAACACCATCTGTAATCCAACTACCTTCAGTTCTTGTTATCGTATTTGCTACAGAACCAAAAGATAAATCTCCAGTGGTCGATATTGTTACCTGACCCCATGCTAATGTAAGATTAACATCCACCGTAGTATCAGTTGAATCACCATAGAATATAAACATTGTATTCTTATTTATTGTATCCAAAGTCAGAGTAGATGTTGACACTAACGTCCAATCGTATACACCATAATTTGGATATTCATAGGTGACTGTTACCTTTCTGTTATAATCTCGTTCTTCATTGAAGTTATCACCCTTAGAAGATAGTGATTCTAAACCAGATGATGTTTGTTTATTGTATATCGTTTTGGTGTTACTATAATATTTGCTATTGCTGAATTCATTAGAGTCAAAGAATTCAGCAATCATTAATGTATCTTGAGATGTCGATGATCTCCAAGAACCTGATGTTAAATCAACACTTCCTGCTGAAATAGTGCTTGCTTGATTATTTTTGTACCAGGTGGAAGACTCATTATTCGTATTATAGAATTGGACATATTCATAACCCAGTATATCATAATCAAGAGTAACACTAGAAGCATCAGTACCAATAACCATTTCTTTTGTCTGTGCTTTTTCATTCTTAGATACTATCCCAATCAAAGAACCGACTTGGGTAGTTGGACTATCAATTATATAAGATTCATTTTTGCTAGGGAATATGGCAGTATCAAGTTGGAGTCTTATTTCACTAATCACATGCTCAACAATTGCTGATGTGCTAGTATCTGTATTCGTTACTATATCACCAGGAACAACACCATCCGTAATAAACGTATCAGTGCTGTTAACACATAGCATATAATCAGTTACATCATTGAGTTTTTCAACTTTGTACCCTTCAATACCTCCATCAAATATATCAACATCTATAGACAATACCGTTTCACTATCAACTGAAGTTACGGTGGCTGTAGTAGAGTCAACAGTATTAGTAACCAGATCACCTACTAATACTCCATTGGTTGTGAATGTTGCTGAACTATCTTCTAATTTATATGAAGAAGAACCGTCAGAAGATCCAGATTCAATAATTTCATACGCATAATCTCCAGAGGATTTGGGTTCAAATTCATATATCCTGTTACCTTCAACCCAGTCCTGATTAACATTGTCATCGAGTATATTATATTTTTTGAATAACCTTGTCGGGTTTGTTAATCCTTCGGTGGTTATAGAAAACCTATCATCTACTGTCATATCTGATGTTACGAATGAATCGGTTAATGTTGTGGTATATCCAACTTCAGCGGAATATTCAGAATAATTGTATGACCATCTATCAGTAGAATGAAAATCTATATCATCGATATAACCTAAATCAAAGAATAACCTAGAACCATACCACCATGCCTCTTCATATGAAAATGTCTGTGGTATTACAAATGTTACTACATTGAATCTTGCTGGTGTGTTTATTTTTATTGAACCGGATGATGTTTCTGCGACTCCTAATTCATTCTGAATCCTTATAGTATCTTTGGTATAACTCCATACTTCATATCCATCTCCATCATCGTTGTTAGGATTAGTACCAGTAGGGACTACCACACTCCCAACAAATATTTCAGTTGGTACTGTGCCTAAATCAAATGTAACATCTTGGAGATTATTTTTCCGTTTTATATTATAATTTTTTGAAGCATATACCGTTGGAAATATATCTGCTGATACTGTGAGTGTTGTTTCGTTAGTAACACTCATAACCGTCGAAGAAGTAGAATCACTGGTGTTATTTACTGTATCACCTATTTTTACCCCATTAGTGATAAATGTTGCTGAAGTGTCTACAAGAGTAGCATCTGTGGTACTTCCAGTAGTTGTCCCACTCTCCAATTCAACAGCACTGAGTGTAGCAATATCATAAGATATACTACCAGCCACTGCTTCATCTTCAGTAACCTGATTTGCCATTTCAGTATTTCCGAAAACAAATGATGTTGTTAAATATGTATCTGATTCTACATACATCAATGGATTGTTATCATCAACATAAAGAAAGGTAGTATCACCTTCTGTGAACGATAAGGTAGATGAACCTCGAACCACGAGTATTTCAAGATCATTATAAGAATCATATACCAACCTTGATATTGATTCATCAACTGCCCCTAATTGATAGTTGGTAGCATAATTTATACCAAGATTGTTTTGCGTTTTGAATTTTAGTACATCATTGAAAACCCCCAGTAGATCATTGAATGTCGTTCCTTTCAACACATCCAATCTTTTCCAGACGACTGTATTATCACTGATGCTTCCTCCGATAGATACTGAACCTGCCCAAGAAGGTTCAGAAGAACTAGAGATACCTGGTGTTACTACTTCCCACATTGAGCCATCTTCAAATACCACATCACCTGTGGTATATATCGTACTCGCCAACCAATTGTGATAGTATAGAGAACCAGGATAGTTACCATCAGTCATACGTTTGGATTCAATCCGTCTCCAAACAATACTATTTTCAGTGACTGTGTTGCCAGTCCATGTCGGTTCTGATGTTCCTGATTTGCCTCTTGTTACTACCTCCCAACTACTATCACCGCCTTCAATTTGATCTCCTATTGTATAAACAATCTCTGAAGACCAAGATAGATTTTTCCATATTACCGTATTATCAGTGACTGTTTTTCCGGTCCATGTCGGTTCAATTGATACATCACTCGTTCCTGAATCTATACAAATCCAGTCTGACCCGTCTTCTGTGATGATATCATTAAGAGCATAATCAGTATTGCTTGTCCATAATTCTCTTCTCCATACAACAGTCCCATCGGTTATTGTGTCAACATCTGCCCATGTCGGTTCTGATGAATCACTCGTTCCTGATGTAGATACTACCCATGTATAATTTGTGGTTGTCTCTGAAATTCTATAATTTTTATTATACTCAGTAATAGACGCCCAAGTTTTTAGAGGTGGTTTAGGATGAAAATATGATGTTGTTACATATTTTGCTCTTGGTTCATATACCCGTTTAGTCCACGTCAGTTCATTATCAGTGAGTCTTTGTTTTGTCCATTGGACTGTCCCATCAGCAATGATATTACCAGTTACTATTTTTTTCCAGGTAACGGTATTATCAACTATTGTATTTCCTATCGTTTTGCTAGACCAATTTGGTTCATTGGCACTCAATGCTTGTGATGTTCCTGCTGTTTGAACAATCCAAAAAGAATCAACTGAATCGTAGATTACTTTATTTTCTTTATACTCAGTATCAGCAGACCATGTATCAGTATCAGCACTTTTAGTATCAATAAGAGTCCAATTAATTTCTGAAGTGTCTGTTGTTCCTGCTGTTGTCGCAATAAATTCTGAATTATTTTTATGGATAACATCACCAACTGAAACATCTAATTCAGATACCCAAGTAACTGGTATCAAAGATTTTGCTGAAAAATCAGGTATTGTAGAACCTGAATTGCCTTCAGAGGATGATGTCACCTCCCATATAGTATGATTTATAAAAATCTTTGACATATGATGAAAATGAGTATCTGCCACCCAATCAAGGAATTTAAAATCAGAAACTGAAAATAATGATCTAAATCCCTCCATTTCCTCTCTAATAATGAAGTTGATATCTCGTTCTTCTGTTGTTGAATCACTCCCATCTATTTGTTTATCAAAGGTTTCTGCTACTTCAAACGTATTTTTTATTGAACTGTTTGTATTTCCTGTTATTGTATAAACTCCAGGATTAACACCATCAGTGATGATAAGCATTTTTCCAATGAATTCATCTATCGTATATCCAGATAAATCTGTCTTTGTTATAAATTCATTGGTATGTCTTGTATAAGAACCATCAGATCCAGTCAATGTATTTGCTGGCACTGTACCGATCAAATATTCATCATCCCATTGATGTTGATTAGATTGGATTATTGGAATAACTTCATTAACGGTATCAACGATCAGAGCATCAATTTCTGTATATACGTCTCTCCATCCTATCGGGTGTACCATTTCCTTGATAGTTCTTATCCAGTGTTCTTTTCCTAAATCGGTTGATATATGATATTTGAATTTTTGAACAGGGTCTTCTGTGACTGCTATAAAGAATTTTTCAAGAGCATTTGCGTATATCTTGACTAGGAATTCAATTTTCTTTTTCAGACCAGAAGAAATATTTATATCATATGCGTTAGGATATATTGAATTTTCAACATCAAGAAATTCATCATCCGTAACAGTCTTAAAAGATTTTATATTTGTGAGAAAGGTATCAAACTCATGGAGGTGTTGTTGTTGGAATAATTGTTTAATATGTGTTTGATTGTCAATACTCAGTTTTTGATATCCTTCTTTTGAATATGTCTTATCAGAAGGGTCATATGTAGTGGGTATAAAATCATAGTTGAATTTACTACCTTCTTTTACTATCTTGCGGATATCAAGCAATTCAGAGATTTGTTGTGATGTTCTAAATGCCTTATTTGCGTTACCATCTGTACTGAGTGATACTGTTGGTGTTTCATCTTCTATTTCTGTAATAAACCTGAATGTTTTTTCAGTGATAGCAACCGCATTATCATCGGTAATATTAGACGAAAGAATTATTTCATATACAACATTATTACTGAGAGATGAAGATGGATTGATAACTATTTGAGTATCACTCGTTGCTGTGGTTACGCTGAAACTAACTGGTTCTTCATCCTCAGTGAGTGATGTTTCTTCGAAGATGATATTGTTTGTTATAATCGTATCAGTGTCAAAACCAGACGCCCCAGAATCAAAAGAGTATGTGATAGTAATAGATGAATCAGTGGAAACCCTTGAAGTTATTTCAGGATCAATTGAAACGAATGTGTTTGCCATTATGTTGCCCTATGATGTTTTAGTAAATTTATTTACCCATTCAAGTTGGTAATCATTTGTCTTTATAATGAAACGTGGATAGTAAACTCCATCCAATCCATTATATGTATAAGTTTTTATTCCAGGAACCGTTGTCATAGAAATTTTAGGTGGATTGTTATCACTGATATAACTTGGACTTCTCCTTGTCCAAGTTATAGTCCCATCCGTTATTGTACTACCATCTGAAGTAACACTATCCCAATCAGGGTCGGATGAATCTGAGGTGCCACTCGTTGTCGCTTCCCATACATAACCATCTTCAAAGATTTGGAAACTTGTTGAGTATGCTGTTGATGCTTCCCACGAATATACCTCTTCATCAAAATCAAGTATATATTGAGCACCCGATATATAGGGAATATTATTTGGTGTTATTGTAACAACTGTCCCATAAATATGATTTGTTTGGTAGGCAAATGATCCATCACCAGTTATTGAAAATTCTTGAGCCCCAGATACTGAGAAATCATCTCCTATATATGAAAGAGTTATTCCTGATGATATATTAACAACATTATCACCTGCTGAAAGAATTAAATTTCCATCTATTGTTGTGTCACTGGTGATTTCCAAGGCCACTGCCGAAAGAGAGACATCAGTGGGGTATGATAGATCAACGCTGGATGTAGCAAATACTGAATCATCAAATAAAGTTAAATCAATATCACTTTGTGCTTCAAGCATTTCAAGAATGGATTTATTTATGCTTGGTAGAATAGGATAATCAGACCTGAATTTTTCTGGATATAATAAATCATTTGCGTGTGAAATGAAATGCTCATTCTCCATTGTAACAGTGCCATAAATTCCTAGATCAGTCATTATGAATGTAGTGGGGTCAGTAAATGTTATTTTCACAAATTGATATTTTATATCAGAATATGTCAATGAAATAGAATCATCTGATGTGGAGAATGCTGAAGATATAGTCTCCCAATTTGTATTATCTATTGATCCCTCTATTGTCGCATCAGTAAATGATCCAGTGAACGTGAAATCTATTTGTTCAATACTTGACGTCTCATAAAGATTTAGTTTTATCCAAGCAAGGTCAGGAGTATCAGATACCGCCCAGACGGTATCAGTGATTGTTTTTCCTGTATGGATTGTTTGTAATCCTGATAATGAATTGGATGAATCAAATTCAGAAACGGTTATATGGTTCTTCTTGTATTGTACATAATCAAGTAACATTTTTAAACCTTCAATACTGGAGTTGAAATATTTGCTATTGGAAATATATTAAATGTACTATCAAAATTTCCAAGAGGACCAAGAGTCACACCAGAGTTTGAAACATTATCAACTGAAGTGACTCGTATTTTATCATTTTGTGTATCTCCACTATAATTATCAAATACTGTTTTTATATGTCTCAGATAAGTATTTTTATTTTCATAATCAGTATAACCTTTTATAGATTGCTTCCATTTTACCTCGCCTGTTGTATAGTTCACAGTTCCAATAGAAGAATCGTGGAATATATCATATACTGAAATATTATATTGTCCGAATGTCCCTGAAGATATTGAATAATGTGTAAGGACTCCAGTGGTATCAACTGTTCCAGTGTGTCCATTAGAATCTGTTGTACCTTGATTATTATAGAATTTTAAAATTCCATTTGTTGAATCTACCTCTTGTAATTCAAAATATCCAACATTGGTACTTGATGTATTTCCATTAGAAACGATACGCACCAAATCACCAATTTCCAATAATGTTAGATTATCTGTTGTATTGGTTGCCCCTGATGTTTCAAGAGCAAAGGTAAAACCAGTTGATGGATTTACTGGTGAAAGAGAAGGTCCATCCACAATAAGATCAACCTTTCCATCATAAACTCCATCTATATTAACCTTGTCTAATGATGTGTCATCAACTGACGCAGTCACGTTACTTGTTGCGGTGATTGCTGTTGCTGTTGCTGTTGCTATTTCAAATTCTGTATCTGTTCCATCTAAATCAACTTGTATTCCAATTGGTGCTTCATTTGTAGTCTCGTAATTGGTAGTATCATATATTTCATAACTCTCAGCAGAGGAAAAAGGATTATCAAAAATATCAACATCAAGAAGTAATTCAGTTGCTGATGTTACGGTGACTACATTTGCGAAAGTTCCATCAGTGGTGTTCTTTATTCTATCACCAACCGATACTGCTGGGTAAGAGGTAAATATACCAGCACTATCAGTGAGTGTTTTTGTCGTACCACTATGAGAGGTAGATGAACTTGTCCGTTTTATTATAGGATCAGATGAACCGACCGTTCCTGGTGTTGGTGCTGAAATAGTAAATTCGTTATTGTCTGTGGCATCAGTTCCCGCACCATGAGCAGCACCTACCACATCTCCATGTTTGCTATTAGTAATTTCAACCTTAAACCCTCCACCATCTGGTTCTTTACAAGCGGTAAAGTTTTCATTAGCATCAATGGCTGCTGCTATTCTAACAGTTATTAATTCTTCACTTGCAGCATCAGCATCAAGAAGATTTGCTTCAATACTTTGAATATCAGAATTTCCATAAATATCTGTATTTGCTGAATTTTCTGCTGGGTCTGTTCCAGAACCATTATTTTTAAACCAGACATATGCTTGTTGCCCGTCACCATTAGTGAGAATACAATATTTTCCTAGATAACTGGCGATGGTTGTATCAACAATATGTAAATTAGAAATTTCAGAGACACCAGTACTATTATACCAGACATAATAAGAAAGCATTGTTCCTGAACTATTATTAGCATGGAATTTAAACCAAGACCTATTATGAGTAATGTTTGCTATACAATAGTTTTGAGATGTTCCAGTAAAAATATTATCATCTAATGTAATGGTATCAGCATCATCAACACTGATTATCTGGGCACTCGTTCCAAGAGTTAAATTAAATACTGTATAACCTGGTTCAACATCAGCAGATACAAAATTTGTC
>Ga0208299_1002136_pt1 | contig 13756 bp, 30 predicted proteins | sample 15_taG_FD_184089 | JGI IMG/M metagenome (GOLD analysis project Ga0208299, IMG submission 184089) | Marine viral communities from the Subarctic Pacific Ocean - 15_ETSP_OMZ_AT15312 metaG (SPAdes) (version 2) | ecosystem: Environmental > Aquatic > Marine > Oceanic | place: Pacific Ocean | collected...
CCCTTAATTCGTTCTCATACACCCCCAGTTCTTCATCACCTTTCATCATTTCGATTAAGGCTTGTTTCTGTTGCTCCTTCGGTTGGTTGGCTTGCTTGATGGCTTGAATAGCGTACTCTAATCCTTTCCGATAAGCCTCAACAGGAACCCGCTCTTTCTGTTCTTCAAGTAGTTTTATTATCTCTGCGCTCATGGTTTGTTGTTCATAGCTTTTGTAGCTTAGAATGTGGACACCCTGCGCAACCTCCGAACTCTTTAATCCATACATCACAACCTTCGGGGTTTCGTTTAAGTTTACAGCTTGGCTCTTCGGGCCACTTAGCCACAATCTGAATAGCTGTAATGAATCCGAAGGCTATGAACATCAGGCAGAAACCTAAAGCCCAATCGTAGTGTTTTGCGTAGATGGATATTCCAAGGCCAATGAAAGACCATATTGTTATTGTCGGTGCGAATATGATTGGTAGTGATCTCATTGCTTTATCTTTAAAGTGGTTGACCCGTTCAATTTACCCTTTATCCTCAGGGCTTTCTTTTCGAGTTGTTCTCGGCTTGCGCCCTTTGGTGGTTGAATTACTACCCTCCACCCGTCAGGTTGTGTTATTATTGCTTTCATGTTTTATGATTCTGTATTAATCACAAAAATCGATTCGAGTGCGAAACCCGCGTGTGAAATTCTCAGCCCACTCGTATCGTCAATAGTAAATTCTATTACTCTATATTCTCTTGGAGTGCCTTCTCTTTTCGTTTTTATACTACTAATATATCCGCTCTTGCCTGTTATGAAAACTCGACCAGCTTGCCCGTTAAGTTTTCCTGTGATTGTAAATTTATCGCCTTCGTTTATTTGAGTTGTCATGTCTTAGTGCTTTAGTGTCCGCCAAAGGTAATATAATAATTGATATTAATACTATATTTTTTATTTTATTTCGATTATTTCTTTTTTCGTCAGCTCAATCAGCGCATCGTTCAAGGCGTTCATTATGTCCCTGTTCTCACCTGTCGGGCTGTTTAAGAACCTGTCAACCGCGATTGATGCCTTACTACTCAAATCAATTAATTGTTCCTTAGATGTCATCTGTCCAACTGCTTGTTATGGGTGCGTACTCTTGTGTAGGTGCTTGGTATGCGTGTATCGTTTCAGGATCTTCAAAGCGGGTACATTCCTTGTTAAATCTGAACTTTACATCCTTCATCCCTCCGTGCCTGTTCTTAGCTATGATAATATACGCCAGTCCTTCTGTGCTGTCTCCGTTGCCGTCCGTGTCGTGTCCGTAGTATTCAGGGCGGTAAAGTAACTCAATTACGTCTGCATCCTGCTCAATCGCTCCTGACCCTCGAAGGTGTGACATGTTCGGCCTGTTCTCGCTTGTGCTTTCTGACATTCTGTTGAGTTGGCTCAATGCTATCACAGGTACTTTCAACTGCTTGGCCATCATTTTAAGGCTGCGCGAAATATCGGACAGGTCGTTCTCTTGGCTTCTACCCTTGCCCGAACTGTGGACTATCAGTTGAAGGTAGTCGATAAACACCACATCAACCTCTTTTTTCATGTGCATTTTCTTGCACCTTGTCCTGATGCCTGACAGGGTAAACACATCATCAATGATAGTTAAGTTTGGATTTGACAGGACCTCAATAGCGTTGTGGTATGTTGTCCATTCAGAATCTGTTAAGCTACCCTCTTGTAATGTGGTTACTGGTATTTGCGTGTGAACACTTACCAACCGTTGCATCAATTCCTCTGCGCTCATCTCTAAAGATACAAAGGTTACTTTCTTATCACCAAGATAGGCCATATTGTAAGCCTCGCAAAGTGCCTGTGCAGTCTTTCCCATTGCGGGCCGTCCCGCTTTTATGATCAAGTTACCTTGCTGCCGTCCTCCGTACATCTTATCGAGCATATTAAACCCCGTTGAGATACCTGTAAGCCCTTGCTGCTTGCTTGCCAAGTCCATTTTCTCTGTACAGGCTTTGAGTAGTTCCGCGTTCGTCTGTGGCTTGCTCATGTCTGTTAATGATGTGATCCGTTCGGCCTCTGCCAGTAGCATATCGTTAGTTGTTAGTGGGTCAACTTTCTCATCATTCCCAAGTGTGGCAAGGTTCACCCCTAACTGAATCTGCTCGCGGCTTATCTCAAACTGTCGAAGGATCAAACAAGATTCAAAGAACGTCAGGTGTGATACAGAGTGGCCCAACAGGTCGTACACGTTGAACTTTTCACCGCCCTTTTTGATTTCGTTTTGGAGCGTGTCAACTGTAACTGGCCTCCCTTGTCCGTGTAGGTTTTCAACGGCTTGGAATGTAACGGAGTAGTCATGCGTGTAGAATGAGTGGGCTGTTATCATTCCGCCCGTTTCAAAGTACAGGTCAGGTGCGCCAACTATTGCGCCTATAACTTTCTGTTCAAGTTCTGTGTTTTTCATAGGTTGGGGATGAATTTAGATGTGCTTTTTTCTTGGGCCGTTGTCATATATGGTAAAGTATTCAGCAGCGTTGATTTCCAATTCTTGATTCGTTTACCGTTTCCATTTACCCATCCGTTTACTTTCCAAGATTCGTATTTCAAAGATAGCTTTACGTGGTCGATGTTCAATTTCTTTTCCTTTGCTTTCTCAACTGCATAGGTTTTGAAAATCTCAAACGCGGGTATATTACTTTCCTTTTCTTTCTTTTCCTTTCCTTTCCTTTCCTTTATAGCATTGCTATCGTATTGCGTTCGCATTGCGTTCGCATCCTTACTCCACCTCTTTTGTGCTGATTCCCTTGCTTTTTGGGACTTCTCCGCACGTTTATCTAATCGGCTTTGTATGCTCATTGAGCCAAAAGTATCACCGTCAATCACGAATAAATCAAAGTCTTTTACTATGCTTTCGATGGTGCTTATATCCACTCGCAAATCAAACGCAATGCTTTCGTAATCCGTTGGCAATGCGTTCGCATTATTGTAGAGATCCTCAACGATTGACCAAAACAGGCCATAACCTATCATACCATGCTTCATTATCAACCTCCTAATCTTTGGGTCTTGTCGGGCGTTGAAATCGTGTGAGAAGTAAAATGTATCTTTTACCATACCGTTATAAATGTCGAAGGGTGAGCATTGACGATGCCCCCAACACATCGAAGCACACACACAGGCTTTCGGTCGGTCGGTTTTAACCCTTCAAGATTTATACAATAGTTCATTGTGTATGATTTTAAGATTGTTCAGCTTGTCAGGTCTGAGCCGTAAAGATACTAAAAAAGTACTTGCTGCTTGACCTTTGCTTTGAAACGTTTTTCAGCCTCCTTCATGTTTAGTATCGCTTGCTTGTAATAACTATCCTTTAATTCAATTCCGATAGCTTTACGGCCTTGTGATACTGGACTGAACACCTCACTACCAACACCCATAAAAGGCGTTAACACAACCTCGTTAGGGTTTGAATATAACTCTACAATCCTGTCAATCACATCTAATTGCAAAGGGTGTACGTGCTTTTCATCATCCTCCTCCCTCGAATCTCTAAAGGGTAACACATTATCAATTCTAATGTCATCCCAAACGCTTGATGCGTACCGTTGCCAAATGTAATGATTCAGCTTGGTAATGTTTTCGCTGTCGTTCTTTGCGTTCAAGTGTTCCCACAATTCTACTTCATTCAGATTTGATTTGTTTGCGTTGTTCCATGCGCGTAGTATGTTGGGTAAAATAGGTATCTCACCCGCGTACTCGTTAATTCCGAAAGGGTGTACTACTGGAACTTCGTTTTCTCCTTTCTTTGTGAACACAAGAACATAGTCAGGCATAGCGGTAAAACACTTAGTTGAATCCTCCACTATAAACTTATGCATTAAGCTTTGCACCATTGTACGCATCCGAACTTTTAACGGTTCTTTCCAAATGGTTATTCTATTGCGATACTCAAAACCGTACTTTTCATGGATCTTAATTACCTCATGTGGAAAGTCCCATAGTCGGCAAGTATTATCAAATACATCTGTAACGTGTACCGCATTGATTCGACCTTTCTTTGTCACTCTTGCAAGTTCTTTAACAAGGTAGTCGTATTGATCTAAAAACTGTTCTTTATTCTCACAGTTGCTAAAATCATTTTCACTACTGGAATAATTATACAGTCCCGCAAATGGTGGAGAATAAACGCAAAGGTCTATGCTTTCGTTTTCGAGTGTTGGTAGTACGTGCATACAGTCTCCATTATAAATACTGTACTTGTCTGTGTGTGTTTGGTCTTTTACTTTCATCGTTTGTTGTTTATTTGGATTTTGTTTTTTAGTTCTTGTTCAATGTCTATATCAAAGTGCTTGGCAATGTTAAGGCAAACCAGTATAATATCTGCTAACTCCTCGTTTACATTTGGTAGCGTAAACTTTTCAGCCTCTATGTATTCTTGCACCTCCTCCTCTAACTTCATAATAAAATCAGATGTTCCAGTTTCGGGAGTTATTAGGCCGCGTTTAACAATGCTGTTATAATTATCTTCTATCAGTTGTTTCATGCGAATTTAGGTTTAATAATATCCTTGTTAAATTCCTTTACCTTGTTTACAAAGTTACTGTTCACATTCTCGGTTAGGTTTTGATGTAACTCAATAGCCTTTTGTGTTTTCTGTTGGAGTGCTTCCAGTACCCTCGTTTGTCCGTCAGAAATAACCATATCAATACTTACGGGTTTGCGTTGTCCGAACCTCCAAAACCGTCTTATAGCTTGGTAGTATTGCTCATAGGAGTATGTAGGAAAAAATACAGAGTGATTACAATGCTGCCAGTTAAGACCCATAGATGTCATCTTTGCTTTTGTTATCAGTCTTTTAATTTCACCGTTGGCAAAGGCTAATAGTATTTCTTCTTTTTTGTCAATGGATTGACTACCGATAATCTCAACCGCTTCACTATCTAATCTTTTCAAAATTGCGCTTTCATTGTTGGTATTGCACCAATAGACAGACGTTTTACCATGTGCTAATTCAATAGCCTTTTCGCATCGTTCCTGTTCGGTTTGCTTTTGTTCATGCCTGACCTCGTGAAAACTTTTTGCAGTTATATTAAATAGCTGCACCTGACCATCAATTGAGATAGTAGATTTATTTTTAACCACGTGCTTATTAACTATCAATTCAGGTAGCTTGTACCGTTCATCTGAAAAACCTAAATCACTCGGCATTTTAGCCATTACTGACCATTGATTTACCCATGCAAAAAAGTCCTTTTCCGCGTGTGGTTTTAGATAGAATTTTTCTCCTATGTTCTTTGTGTCGGAGCTGTTCTGATTATTCTTAAAGAACTTTCCGAGCATATCCATGTAACCCATGTAACCCAACGCTTCTGAACTTGTACCCAACTCTATAAAGTCGTTCGGGCTTGGTGTTGCTGTACTCAAAAATCTGTAAGGTATTTTCTTAACAAAGGATGTAACTTGTCCTTTTATCTTACCGTCAAAGTTCTTTAGTATCGAACTTTCATCCAGTATCACACATTCAAAATCTGAACTATCAAAATAGTGTAACCTTTCGTAATTACAGATCACTATCTTTTTTGTGTGCTTACCGTCCTTTGATATTTCAATATCGCCTACTCCTATCTTTTCCGCTTCTTTAATGAACTGGAAAGCAACAGCTAAAGGCGTAAGTATCAACACTTTTTTATTAGTATGCTCTACAATGTTTTGAGCAATAGAAAGCTGTACAAGTGTCTTACCCAATCCAGTATCTAAAAAGACCGCAATACGCCCCTTTTTTACCGCCTTTTCAATAGTGTACTTTTGGAAGTCAAAAGCAATGTCAGGTATAAAAGTAGGTTCAAATCCGAAACTACCTAATAAGTGCCGTTTCTTATCTAAGAAATCTTGATACTCCATGATGTGTCTTTGTTTTTAGTGTGTTATTTATTTGCTTTCGCTCTTGTTTTTTCTTGTAATTTTTTTACCGTCTTGCGGTTGTCCAGTATCGGTATTTCATAGCACTTTCAAAATCTTGGTTTTATTATCCCATTTAGCGGGTCTGTTGAAATGGTTAGCTATTCTCATAACCGTGTTCCGTAGTTCAACATCGTAAAACATCAAATTGTCCAATGCATTCACCCCGTGAGCGACAGTGCTGTGATTTTTATGGAACATCTGCGCGATAACCGATAACGATATTTGGTTCTTAAAAACTTGGTTTCTGATACACCACCAAATTACGAACCGTGCAATTACCAAGTATTGCCCGCGTGATGTTGAGTTAAGTGCCTCCCTGCTTATCCCTTGGGTGTAGCAGACGTGTGATATTAACTCATTCATCTTGCCCAGTTGATCCTTTGCTTTTGGTATGGATAACTCGTTAGCGTATGCCATAAGTGCCGTTTCGTCAATCTCTGATATTATCGCAGGGTACTTGTCTATAATTTCTTTGAAGTTGTTTTGTGTTTCCATGTTGTTGTTTTTAATATATGTTAAAAATTGATTTGTATTTGAATAATAATTTGTAGTTCGTGTGCTTGTAATTCTCGAATCGTTGGATGGTCTTAATCGAAACCATGCAAGCCTTTGCCATATTTTCTTGGGACACTTGTGTCGCTCTGATAGCAGATAAGTCTTGTACCTTTAGTCGGTAATCCATTTCGCATTCGTTATCTAAGTCAATAGGGTCGGGCAGTTCAGTCATGGGACACTTTTGGGGTGGTTTTTATACGGTTGTTAGCATTAATACTAAGTCCACTGCTCTGCCATAGCTTTTGCAATTCCTTTAAATGTTTTACTGCTTTCTTTAGCGTTTTTGCTCACACCTCTGCTGTAACTTTGTCCTCTTTTCTTTCCTCCTGTATTGCTTGGTAAATACGGCTTATAGTCGCTTAATATGTTTGTCGGCTTCAATGGTTCTAAATTTTTTAGCCAAAGTAACGTCCTCTTGCTATATGGGTGTCCATATTCGTAAGGCTGTACAGCTTGCGTATGTTTAGGTAAATCAACAACCTTTAATGGAGTAGGGTTTTCTACTGCTATGTATTTAATTGGTGCGTTAATCATCTTCATAAAAAAGTCTTTAGCTTCCATAGCTTTTGCATACCTTTTTTCACATAAATTACCTGCTGTTGGGTACATCCATCTTGCACCTGCTCTACTTAAATACGTACAAGGAGGGTGTGCTATCATCATATCGTATTTACCGCTATAAGCCTCTTTTATTGCATCGCCTTTTATATGCCATTCAGGATGCCCACCACTGCAATCTTGTATATCACACGAGTACGCTTCGTGTCCTAATTTTCTAAATTCTTTTGTTATTGCTTGGCTTTCTTCACAAGCTACTGATATTCTCATTCTATTTAATTTATTCGTTAATAATCCGTACTAATGCTAACACCGTATAAAGTGCATTAAAACGCACCTTATACAATGCGTTACCACCCCATTCTATCCTTATACTCCCTCAACGGCTCAACCCATTTCTTTGGTAGTGGCCTTTGCCCCTTGGCTACCTTTGACAGAGTGCCCTGTGGTATTCCTATGGCCTTTTCAATCTTGTCGAATGATAGGTGGCCGTGGTTTCGTTTTATCCAGTTGGTCATGGTGTCGGGTATCAACAAGGATAGTTACCAACTATATTTTTTACATCTTCAATCCAAGCGTCAACAGTTTGATGGTTTAAATAACAAACATAGATTGATGTACTATAAAGGCCTGATAGATGAAGTCCTATACTATTATCATCACTTGTTACGTAAAAATATCCATCCCCTTTTTCCAAAATTACATTACCTATTTCTTTCTGTATTGCTTTATTCACTTGATTTAATGTTCTTGCTTGCTTGCTCATCCTGCTTGTTTTAGTGTTTTACCCTTATTGAGTGGCCCAAAGATACAACCGTTTTCCACAATACCAAACTTTTGGGCAAAATAAATCAAATTATTTTTGCGTAGGTTTACAAAATGCAGAAAGCACTACCTTATATTGTCGCGGGTCTTTTGGCCGTTGTCATTGTCGAGGCTATTATCTTGTTCAATAGGTCGCCTGTAACGAATGATAAAGAGTTGATTGATATAGACAGGCACGAAAAGGAAGTTAAGGCGTTGAATGTAACCATTGATGCCTTAGATTCAAAAATTAGGGTACTGCAACAGGGTTATGATTCATTGGAACAAGTAAAAACCAAAACACATGAAGTATTTATTAGTGAGGTGCGCGATATTGAGCTGTTGCCTTTTCCTGTCAAGTCCGATATTTTCACAACAGAGGCCGCCCGTGTTGATTCCATACGAGCAAGATACCTTGGTTGGAATTAGTCAGCATCAGTTTGATGTGGTTCTTTTTTCGTTCAAGTATTTGAGGTTAGTTGAATCTGACCTTAATATGGTATCTGACCAGTTAACTCGTTCTGACAGCATCAATGCACTACTTCGCGACCAACTGACCTTAGAACGCATCAAGACGGCTCACACGGATTCAATTATAGACCTTCAAGAGGTGATAATTTCGGATGGTAAGAAGGCTGCGCGCAAATCGAAGGTGAAAAACATAGCCTTAGAGATAGGTTTGGGTGCTGCTTTGGTAGCTGAAACGATTCTTTTGTTCTTATCGGTAAAATAAAAACGCCCCACAACCCCCGTTTTTATTGACTTTCTTAAATTATTTTACGGGTACACTAAACTATTTTAAAGATATTGCCGCAATATCCATTTAGTTGTTGTATGTTTGGCGTGTCAATAAGGACAAACACTAAAACACAATAAGATGAAAACTCTATTTATATTCGGTCAGCAATTTCAATTTGATAAAGTTGTTGACTTCGACACGGACACCAATTTACGAGAATGCTTTTTCTTCAAGAATGGTGAGTTTGTAACCAGTCAGTTTCTGACAATTTTTGAACTTGAAAACATAATACGATGAAAGAAGAACGAAAAGAACAGATGCGCAAGGTGCTAAAGTACCAACGCGATGTAAACGGACAGATCAGTAGAATGTGCGGAGGTATGGCAATCACAACCATTCGTGATATTTTAACAACGGACAGACCACGGCACAAAGGAACGGACACGGATAGCGTGTGGTTGGCTGCTGAAACTATCCTGAAAGAAAGGGGTGTGTTATGAGTTGGGATACGGTAGATATAGAACATAACGGGCGGATAACCTCTTTCGATGTTGAGATTTACAGCGGTGGCACTTACTCAAACAACCCGTGCGAGGATACTTCATACGATGAAGTAGTAAGCATTGAAATAGAGGATGTGGACGTCACCAAGTTCGCCAGTGATAAGGTTCGGGATGAGATTACAACCCAACTATGGGGATAAAAAAAGGGGAGGCCACTACACCCCCCCCACTAACTAAAACAACGCCTCAGAACGAGGCATAAACACAAACGCAAATATAACTAAAAAATGAAAATCACATACACACACTTAAACAAGGTATCAGAAGACCTTACCTTACCAATGGATACACTTACCATGCTTTGGCGAATAAAGATGTTGCTTATCGGTGCATCCTTCGCGGAGTTTAAAGTTAATCGGGTGCAATTCGGTAGCCTGTCGCGAGCCTTAATGATTGAGCCTGAATTAGAAAAGGGCAAGTACACGTATTACCTGACCTTCCAACTTGAAAACAGTAGATGTGAGGTCAGCTTTTACGACCAGCAAGCAATGATAGATAACGCTTTAAGAGACTGATATGAAAGACACATGGGATAATATGGATAAAGGAATCAAACAAATCTATGACACAATGGACAACGCAATAAAAAAGTTAAGGGAGCAACAGAAAGCCTACGCGATAGATAAAGTATCTGATTGCTGCAACGCTCAACCGATAGGCGAATCAGAAGAAATGGGTATCTGTACCGAGTGCAAAGAACATTGCGAGTACGTCTGTGACCTGTGCTTTGGCGAAGGTGAAACAGAATCGAACGTGAACGGACACGATGTAATGATTGTATGTCCGAATTGCGGTTAATAAGAGAATAAATGTTATCTTTACAGGACACTAAAACAACACGAAATGAAACAATTAGCTAAGGCGGTTATTGCCGTTATGAAAGAAGTAAAAGGCATGGAGAAAAACTCCAAGGTCGGGTCAGGTAACTACGGTTACAACGGCACAAAAGACCAAGATGTAAAAGAGGTTTTTAACACGGCACTCGCAAAGAATGGTCTATGTGTTATCCCAACAGATATACAAGAATCAACACAGGTTGATAGATGGGAGGATAACGGACGGCAAAAACAAAGCATTTTTACCAAAGTAACAACCAAGTATCTTCTACTACATGAAAGCGGAGAAAGCCAAGAGTTGTCAGGGTACGGCCACGGGGTCGATAATCAGGACAAGGGAGCAGGCAAGGCCACAACCTACGCACTAAAGAACGCCCTACTGTACACTTTCTTAACACCAGTTGGTAAGATTGACGATGCCGACACAACCCATTCAAATGAGATAGCAACACCGAAAGCCAAGAAGCCAATCACAAAGAACATGATTGAAGCGGTTGTAAAGTGGGCGCATGAGAACAATAAAACGGTAGCCGATTGCAAGGCACATTACACCATGACCGCGAAGATAGAGGAAACTCTAAAGGATAAATTGGTGGCACTTAAACAACTCGCGTAATGGAGTGGATAAGCGTTAAAGATAAGATGCCAAAACAACCTTGCAAACTTTTAGTTTTTGCAAATGGATATGTTTGTGAAGCTGATTATGGATGTTTAGGAGATTTGGAGCGTGTATTTTCAGAGGCGTTTACCCAAATACACCCAACACATTGGATGCCACTACCCGAAGAACCTAAAAGCAAATAAAATGACAGACGAACGATATAAAGAAATATGCTTGGAGATCCATAGAAGATTGAATCTTTGGTTAGACAATTCAACATTTGAAAAGATGACCGTTCAATACTCAAAGATGCGTTTTCATATGGCAATAGGTTTAGGTGGGTATCCATTTCTGCCTGAGGCTTGGATGAGTGAAAATGAAACTAAGCCTTTTGTGACTGAGGAAGAATTTAACAACCCTGTATGCGACTATATTATAGACACGTTTTTCGATGGACTTATTAAACACAAAGACGAAATCTAATGGGACAATCTAAAGAACAATTTATGGAGGTCAGAATCAGGGCCGAAATGAACGAAGAAGTATTGAAAGAGATACCCCAACATCTACGGGATGAAATGGATCTGAAAGCGGTCGAGGTGGTGAACTTCAAAGAACACTACCGAGCAGATGCAGAATGGAAGTTGTTGAATAAGCAATTTATCGACACTCTCAAAGCAAGGCAAGCAAGGGAGGAAGAAATAAGAACCAATTTAAGAGCCGAGAAATGATAACGAGAAAAGAATATGAATCAGCAGTTAAAGTAATCAACGATTACAGGGATCAATTAAAAATAGAGCATAAAGAGGTCTCTCGAAAGGCGTTTATGTTAAGTATCGGTGGCGATGGAATAACCGCGCTTTCTAAAATTGGGGAAACATCTGCATCAGTAAGGCTAATAAACGTACTAAAATACGGAGGCTACGATTATTACAAAACAACTGTATACGATTTATATAAAGTGCCTAAAAATAAGTTGTGCAAACTTAGTGGGTTCGGTAGACAGAGTATGAATGAATTGGAGAACATTTACGAAGAAGCGGGGTTACGATGATAATACTTAACGCACAAGTTGAAGCGGTCGCAAGCCGTAAGGACATGACCATGAAACTGACCTTTGGAACACAAGAAATTAAGGAAGGCGGCAAGTTGTTTTCTTTGCAGAACAAAATGGTATCTTTAGGCATAGCTGAAAACGATATAACACCCGAAGAAATAGAGTTACTTCAATCTGCAAAGCTATCTATTGACGATGTGCCGAACGGTAAAAGTAAGAGCCAACAGTTAAGGGGTGTGATGTATCGGTATTGGGAACAGCATGATACTGGACATGAGACATTCATAGGTTATTACGATCATGTAATGAACACACATATTAATAACATTAAATCAAAATTAGAATGAGAGAACTTACAGACGAAGAACAAGAACTATTAAGAATTGACATTGAAGAACTGTTGTACCTTATCGGAAAGATAGCCCCAGTAATTGAATGTACACCACTATCCGAGGCGTTGTCTGCGGTTGGTAGCGCGATTGTCTCAATGGACAGGGGGGACGAAATGCAAGCAATGGCGGCCTCTGAAATGTTGGCAGCCATTAAGATGGTGGCCGATGCATCAACTCACACATTCCTTGTTGAGAACGAAAGAAATAACGGAAACACACACTTAAACTAATGACGAAACTAATCTTAGAAAACGAGTATGGTACTTATTCCGTAGAGGTCAAAGAAAACGACCTGACGACAGATAGATTGTTGGAATTATTTGTGTCCGTGTTGAAGTCGGCAGAATACCAAACGGGATCAATCGAGAATAGTATTTTAGATAAATCAAACGAAATAAACGAGAAATGAAAGCAATAGGAATAATCAAAACAATATCAGACATTCAAAAGGGAACATCTAAAGCGGGTAAAGACTGGCAGAAACTAACCTTTACTATTACAAACAACGAAGGGTACGAAGGCCGTGAGCAACTATTCGCCTTTGACGTTTTCGGGGATGAGAAAGTGGACAACTTTACGAAGTATAATAAGGTAGGTCAGAACGTAGAAGTATCATTTAACATCCAAACCAACGAATGGAAGGGTAAGTATTACACAAGTTTACAAGCGTGGAAGGTGTTCACTGTTAATGAAGAAACGGCAACACCAATAGAGGCACCTGAAATTGATACATTGCCCTTCTGATGCATGAAAACGCGAAACGGATATACGAAACGGCCAAAGGTTACGCGGTGTACTGGTTTACAAAAGCCGAAGGGATGGTAATTTATCGCATCTATTACACGGACGGTAGCACACCATTAGCAACCAATGCCATGAGTATAATCGAAAAGGAATTACAAGTAAAAAAACAACTAACACTATTCTGAAATGTTCTATAATAGCACAAACGAGACAGGCCAAACCCTAAAGAGTTACCGCAAAAAAGCCGTTAAACAAGACCAAGCGATATTGGAGGTCTTTAAATTGGGCGGTGAATGGACAGCGGAGGCCATACACGCACGATTAAAATTAATTGATACCAAGTACCTCGCCGTTCCTTTAACGTCCGTTAGACGCAGTGTTAACACGTTATGGAATAAGAACATAATAAGCAAGGTTGGTCGAACGGTTGGCGGCTTCGGTCGGCCTGTTGATGTTTACAAGTTGGGGTGATGGCAAAGAAACGCAACAGGTCAAAGGTGGTCAAAGAATTAGACGGGGTATTTTCTATCTTCATCAGGAAACGCCACGCCAACTTAGACGGCTTTACATCGTGCGTAACGTGCGGCAAGGTTGCTCACTGGACTAAGCTACAAAACGGACATTTCATGAGTCGAGGCAAGTACGCTACTCGATGGAATGAAAAGAACTGCAATGTACAATGTAGTGGATGTAATATGTTTAAGCAAGGCGAACAATTCAAACACTCTCTATACATAGATGAAACCTATGGAGAGGGGACGGCTGATGAATTATTGAGGCTTTCAAATACTACGGTGAAATTTTCAACGCCCGAACTACTCGAAATGATTGAGCATTATAAGGATTGAATAACTCAAAGATATGAAACGTCCTTAGATGTTTAATATCGACAGTTAGCCCTCCGCTATTCGTTGATCCAATTCGGCCTGTAATTTATTCATAAACACCGCGTTTGAGATAGTGAACATTCCGCAACCGTTGACACAT
>Ga0208299_1002138_pt1 | contig 13732 bp, 24 predicted proteins | sample 15_taG_FD_184089 | JGI IMG/M metagenome (GOLD analysis project Ga0208299, IMG submission 184089) | Marine viral communities from the Subarctic Pacific Ocean - 15_ETSP_OMZ_AT15312 metaG (SPAdes) (version 2) | ecosystem: Environmental > Aquatic > Marine > Oceanic | place: Pacific Ocean | collected...
TCTGGGCCCAGCCCGATCCGGATCGTCGCAAGAGAAGAAAGAGAAAGAAAGACAACAACGTTGATCATCCCTTGCATTATAATAAAGGAAAATATGAGGCCATTGAAGTGATAGAAGACTGGCAACTAGGCTTCCATTGTGGCAGTGCCATTAAGTATATTGCTAGACACAAGCACAAGGAAAGCCCCAAACAGGATATTGAGAAAGCCATTTGGTGTCTACAAAGATACTTGGAGAAAATGTAAAATGAAGCAAACCTATTCTTTTGATGATGTCCTCTTAGAACCAAAGTTTAGTGATATCGAAAGTCGATTTTCTGTTGAAATTGGTAATGATTTGGATGAGAATAATCATCTAGAGTTGCCTGTTATATCGAGCCCAATGGATACAATTACTGAAGGTGATATGGCCCGGGCGCTTTCTGCTGCCGGAGGCTTGGGTATTGTACATAGATATAATACTGTGCAGGAACAAGCCTCGATCGTGACAGACGCTTTTCGTAGCTACGGAGATGTGAAAATAGCTGCAGCTATTGGTGTCACGGGTGATTATGAAGAACGCGCATGCGCATTGTATGACTCCGGTGCAAAAATTATTTGTATTGATGTTGCACATGGACACCACTCCCTAGTAAAAAATGCTTTATCTACCATACGCAAGATTATGGGAGACGAGGTACATTTAATGGCTGGTAACGTTGCGACTCTAGAAGGGTTTGATGCTTTGGCATCATGGGGCGCGGATTCGATTCGTGTCGGAATTGGCGGCGGTTCTATCTGTTCAACTCGGATGGTCACCGGCCATGGAGTTCCAACTTTTCAAAGCATTTTAGACTGCGCCCAGACTACTTATGATGTTAAAATAATTGCTGATGGTGGCATTAAAACCACTGGTGATATGGTAAAGGCTTTTGCAGCTGGCGCCGACTTTGTTATACTTGGTTCAATGTTGGCTGGCACAAGAGAAACACCGGGTGAAGTATTCCTTGGTAAAGCAGGAAAAAAATATAAAGTGTATAGAGGCATGGCGAGCGCCGCGGCCCAAAATGCCTGGCGAGGTAAGTCTTCAATTCCGGAAGGAGTTTCAACTACCGTTCCGTTTAGGGGTGGTGTTAAAAGTCTCCTTCAAGATATTGCTGGTGGCATTCGTAGTGGCTTGTCTTATTCGGGCGCACGCAGTCTGGCAGAATTTCGAAGTAAAGCATCTTTCGTCTTACAAACAGGATCTGGACAAATAGAAAGTAACACGCACATCCTTTGGAGAGGCAAATGAGAGATCCAACTATCCCCAGTCCTGAGAACAGAAAGAAACTTATGTTTTATGATAGCTCAGAGCGGCAAACTAAATTAAGAATTCGCTGCAACTTTGATGGTTTTACGCAGTCACAGTTTTTTAGAATGATGATAACTGGATATATCGAAGGTGACGATTTAATTTTTAATTATATTAAAAATTGTAAAGAGAAATATAATATTCAGGGTCAACAAAAAAGAAGTAAGATCGATCAAATTCACAAGAATGGAGAAATTTTAAAGAAAAAATTTGCTCTCGCAGATGATGAAATAGAAGATATCTTTGATTTAATAGAAACGGAAACTAATTTATGAGAAAATGTTTGGAAGCTTGTAAAGAGTTAAAGGTTACTTGTCCGGTAGAAGAGTGCCGATATTGGGTATACTACCCCAAAGATGCTAATTGTATTTTTGAGTCGATTAATCAAAATGGCAACATGACGTTAAGAGAGGTCGCTGACAGATTAAAAATAAGTTTTGTAAGAGTTAAACAAATTGAGGACATAGTATTAAAAAAAATAAGTCATTTATTCGATAAAGAGTCTATTTAAGAATGTACCTTGAGGTGCATCTCAGGAGAAAAATTATGAGAAAACTTTTAAAAGAATCAGATATACGCCAAATGATGAAGTTGGCCAATATACCAGCGCTTTCAGACGGCTTCATTAATAAATTAAATGAAACGTCCATATACGAACAAGAAGAAGAGGACGAGTTTGGGCCCCCGCCCGAAGATGCCGGCCCACCCGGTGATCTCGAAGGCGGTGAAGATCTCGAAGCCCCTGAAGATCTCGAAGCCCCTGAAGATCTCGAAGGCGGTGAAGATCTCGAAGCCCCTGAAGATCTCGAAGGCGGAGGAGCCACTGTTGAAGCTGGCTTAGAAGGGTTAAACGCGTTCCTTGAAGCCGCAATAGAACACCCTGAAGAAATCCGTGAGAAGGTGCAAGTTGAAATGACTGGTGAAGAGGGAGGCGAAGAAGAACTAGGCCTCCCCGGAGAAGAAGAGATGCCCGGCGAAGAAGAAATGCCCGGCGGTGAAGAAGATCTCGGCGCCGAATTTGAGGTACCACCCGAAGCTGACGAAGAAGCGCCTACAGACGAGCTTGAGGAAGCACAAATCGAGATGGTAGAAGATGACAAATTTGTCAACGAGGTTGTAAGAAGAGTGGCTAAAAGATTGCTAAAACGCTAGTAAATTTAATTCTGAAAATAAGTTTTTAAGGTAGACTCTAGAGTCTACCTTTTTTTTTGACAAAAGGAAAAACAATGAGAAGGTTTAACGAAGACAAAAAGAGCGAGAAGAAGGAGAGTCCGGACGATATTGTGTCGATGATCACCACGGCCATGGAGAAGCCTGAGATGCGAGCAGTTGCTATTTATGGTGATATCAATGAAGATAGGTGTGCTGAAGCTGTATACGGATTAATAACATTAGATATGACAACAAAAAGCTTTGTTTTAGAAGCGGAAGAAGGAGGAAAACCAGAAGAGATTACGGAGCCTATCGAATTTTATATTTCTTCTCACGGCGGCCAAGCTACTGAAATGTTCGCTGTGTATGATATTATGCGAGATATCAGAGAAAGAACTCCTATTATTACCTACGGAATAGGAAAGGTGATGTCTGCGGGTGTTTTACTTTTGGCAGCAGGGACCAAAGGACAAAGAAAAATTGGAAAAAACTGCAGAGTAATGATTCATGGTGTTGTTGCAGGGCAACATGGGCATATAGCCGACATCGAAAATGAGTTTACCGAAGTCAAGTCAACACAAAAGATGTACATTCAGGCTCTAGCTGGAGAATCTGACATGACCCAAAGATATATTAAGAAATTAATGGATAAAAAGACGAATGTTTATTTGGATGCAGAAGAAGCAGTTAATTTAGGAATTGCTGATATAATTATCTAATTATTAAGAGGTATAGGTATGAACAAACAAGAGTTAGAATATATTAAAGAACATTATTTTAAGGAAGAGATAGGATATAAACAAAACATTGGTTTAGGTTTTATATTTGACACGATCAACGAAGTTTTAGAAACCAAAGACCCCCGTCTTTTGCAAGAGGAAGAAGCCGGCTCGATGACTTTAACAGCGATCCCAGAGATCGACGTTACGGAACTAGGCTGGACAGATGTTCGCACAGTCGGGGATAAAGCAGTCGACGGGCCGGCCCGTAATCAATTAATGCAATTCTTATCTGGCATCCCCGGCGCAGATCTGCAAGCAAAACTACAAAAGATTTCAGATTTTTATGAAAACCCAGACAACGCCAATTTGGGCTCTGCTAACTTGGGAGAGAAGATAGCCAACATTCTTTCGTACTTAGTTTTCTATAAAACCTTAACAAAGGTTATTTCCAATTTCAATGCTGCCTCTGCTGGCTTCAATTTTGAAGCCTTCCTAGCTGTCTTGCTCAAAGGCGAGCAAATTAAAGCAAATACTGGTACAATTGCAGACTTCAAGACAGCAGATAATACACCTATTAGTTTAAAGCTTTATGCTGAAAACTCTGTCGTTGTAGGCGGAAGTTTTAATGATCTTGTGGGTGATTTGGTAGAGCCGAAATTTGGTCATGATTTCATGCAATATATAGTCGTCATGAAATCTTTTGGCGACGTCAAGCAAGGTCTAGAAGTCAAAGGAGATTTAAAGTTCTTCAGGTTCAATTTTACTTTAGATAACGTGGCAGATATAATTCTTGCATCCATGGATAAATCAGTGATATGCATTCAGATTTCAAGCGAATTTATTCAACGTATAGGCGCCGGCGAAAACGATTATGATTTCAGCGCAACTTTGCCAGCCCAGGAAAATTTATCACCGGAAGTATTAGAGACAAAGTTCATAGAAAAATTTACAAAACTTGTTAACAATCCTATCGTTTACAGCTATGGCTCAAAGCCAGAAATTAATGTGAATCTTGCCACACAAGAGATAAGCGATTTTATGACCGATGAACTGAACTGGTCTAAGCAGGATGAACTTTTCAAGCCCGTGCCCCTAGGCGAGGAGGAGCGCGTCGCACGCGGCCGAAGCCCCATTCTTTTTGGTAATCCTGTCCTCGACGCTGCAGTCGTAAGCGCATTTAAGGAGGCAGGCTATGATAAACTTCAGATGTGGGCTATTAAAAAGGCAGTCGTTCTAGCGACAGCGGAGGTCAATGCAGAATACTCAGCTAAAACATTAAAATCCCAGCGCGCCCAGATGTTAGCAGGTGCCGATGTTTTCGCCGATCCTCAGACTTCTGTTGAGTTTTACAATAGCCTTACAGACCCAGAGCTAAAGAAGCGCGCCCTTTTGAACACAAGAGGCAGGCTAAGCAATTTGCAATTCGACTTGAACAGAGGACAAGTATACGATATTTCTGAAAATATTGGAGAAATTAAGATTGGTGCGGTCTATGTGCAGGAGATGCTTAATAATATTACCACTGAGCTAAATCAAACTATATTCCAGTTATTTCAGAGCGTCAAGATGATTCAGGAAGGCACCTACGCATTTATGGCTGGAGGATTGGCTGATGATAACGAAGCGCGCAAAGCAATTCAAGCGTCTAATGACGTTGCAGCCAAGACAGAGGAACTAGCTCCTGGTCCTGGAGGAGGAACATATATGGATTATTCAGTCTCCCCTCCAACCTTGAAGAAACGCGGCCAGGAAGAATAATTAAAAATAAGTTTAAAGTTTGAATTGACTTAATTTATAATGTGGTTATCTTATTGTTAGAGAGGTGTGTTATGACGAAGTACTATATTACCGGCGAAGATTTACAAAAGAAAATTTTAGCCGGCGTTAACAAACTAGCTGATAATGTTGCAGCCACTTTCGGCCCGAAAGGACGAAATGTTATTTTAGCCAAAAAGGGGCGCAACCCCGTTGTCACTAAGGACGGAGTAACTGTCGCTAAGTTTGTCGACCTGGAAGATCCGTTTGAAAATGCTGCAGCACAATTGCTTAAGCAGGCAGCATCGGAAACTAACAATATTGCTGGTGACGGAACTACAACTTCTACAATTTTAGCTAGAGAAATATACATAAAAAGTCAAAAATACCTGTCTGCAGGAAGTTCCCCCATAGAGCTAAAACGCGGTATGGATAAGGCAGTTGCTGAAATAGTAAAAGAGATCCAAAAATTATCTAGACCAATTGAAACAAAAGAGGACGTTGAACACGTTGCAACTATTTCAGCAAATGGTGATGAAACAATCGGTAAGCTGATTGCCTCTGCGGCAGAACAGGTTGGTCATAACGGATCCATAACAGTTGAAGAGGCTAAATCTTTTGATACAAGTTTAGAAATCATTGAGGGATATCGTTTTGATTCAGGGTATTATGCACAAGCATTTGTAACAAATGAAAGAAAGAACAGCATAGAATACGAAAATCCTCTGGTCCTTGTGACAGATTATAAAATTGGCACAGTACAGGAAATTTTACCTGTATTAGAATTAGTAGCGCGCGAAGGTCGACCGTTAATTATTGTGGCAGATCAAGTAGAGGGCCAAGCTTTAGCCGCCCTTATCATGAATACTGTTCGTGGCTCAATGAAGATTGCTGCAGTCAAATCACCTGGCTACGGACAAGAGCGAAAAAATATTATAAATGATCTTTGCTTATCTGTTGGTGCTACTTTTATATCTCGTTTATCTGGTAAAAAACTCAATGAAATTGTTCTTTCGGATTTAGGGATATGTAAAAAAATTGAAATTTTAAAGAATGAAACTACATTTGTCGGAGGGCATGCCGATTGGGATGAGATTGACGTAAAGATCGAGTCTTTGAAAGAAGAGATTAAACAAACAGAGAATATGGATGAATGTCGTCTGCTACAACAGAGGATCACACGCCTCAACAGCGGCGTTGCTATAATAAAAGTTGGCGCGCCGACTGAAGTTGAAATGACTGAAAAGAAACATCGCATTGAGGACGCCTTGGAAGCGGTCAGATCCGCTCAAGCAGAAGGCATTATACCCGGCGGCGGCGTGGCTTTACTAAACTGCCAAAGCTTTCATATTGATGTAGAAAATGAAGATCAAAGTCTTGGGGCTAGCATAGTTCGGGCTGCTTTAGAATCTCCCATAAAGCAGTTAGCTATCAACACAGATCAAAGCCCTGGTTTGATAATTCATCAAATTAAGAGTTCGGGCCAGGGGTGGAATTTCAAAACCAACGAGCTAACTCACATGACAGAGGCTGGTATCGTGGATCCAGCAAAAGTTACTAGAGTGGCACTTCAAAATGCTGTGTCTGTAGCTTCGATTTTAATTACAACTAACAATGCTATAGTGGAGAATGAATAATGAAAGTTAAAGTTAATTATACAGTTGACATAGAAGATATACCAGCGATGATACAAGAAATATTAACATCGATTAGGCGCGATATTTCTGATTGTACGACACGACTAATTTTCAATCCAAGTAACTTTGATAAAATGGTTGAAGATTACCGATCGGCTAGGGAAAAGTTGGATGTTGTAGATAGCCAAATAGAAGATATTATAAACATTACTGCAGGATGGCTACAAGCAACTCAACCAAAAATTGAAGAGGGGGAGGAAGAAGTGCATCATGAAGAATAAGTTTAAAGTTGGTGATTTAGTTTACGTGCCTTCTGATGTGACGCTTTTTAATAAATCTGAGACGTATAAATTAAAAAAACCAATTAATTTACTCATAATTGGCGAAAAAGACAAATACTATGAGGTACTTTACAACGGGGATCCCTGGTATATTGAAAATAATAATATCTTTGTATTAAAGGAGAAAATATGTTGAGATTTATTGAAGTAGTTCATAAATCTTTGGAATATGATGCTAAAACAGAGTCTTGTAAAAGTTCATCTTTCCTTAGAGAAACATATATAAATCCTGACTATATTATTTCGATGAGGGAGAATACATCTTTAAAACAAAAGTTTATTCACGAACCCCCCATCGAAGGGATGGACGAAAATTTGTCTTTCACGGAACTGACTATCTACACGTCAACCCCCGGCACTACAAAAGTAATTGATGTAGTTGGAGATCCGGGAGAACTTATCAAAAAACACTACAGGTACTAAAAATGAGATACATTTTATTTGTAAAAGAAAGCTGTACATATTGTACAATGGCTATGCAATTATTGGAAGAGAAGAACTTAAGCTATAAATCGATCGCTTTTGAACCAGATCAAGAAGCAGTTTTACAGGAAGTAAAAGAGGCATATGCCTGGAGTACAGTACCAATGATTTTTTATAGAAATGGTAATTTAATAAAATTTATTGGTGGATACACTGATCTTTTGAAAGAAATCGAAAATGAGTGAAGAAAAAAAAGACAAAGAAGCACTATTCACTTTACCTCTGGACTACCTTATAGAACAGATGCAAAAAACAAATGAGCAGGTAGATGTAATACAATCTCTTTTACTTTATTTCGCTGATTCTAATGCGGGGGAACATGAGTGGCTAGTGCCTCTAGCGGTTGAGGCGTTATGGAGCAATTTTGGAATTGTGAAGGTCTTAAAGATTCATATGGACGAACCGGTTTATTTTACTAGCCCAGACACAGGAGAGAAGGAACATATAATATCTGAAAGTTCTCTGCTGAGCCTGCAATCACTAATGATTCATAGGTTCCATGCTGGTCGTGAACTAAACCGTTTTTCTTATTCAACGAGATTACATTAACTTTTTTTCTTGACTAATGATAAACGGTGGTTAATATATAAATGTCTGCGGTTTCGCTGGTAAGGAAGCCGTAGCATTAACTTGCTTAATAAGGAGAAAATATTATGACTACTGCAACACTTACAACCTACCGTCCAAGCCTTCTGGGCCGCGGTGTCTTTGATGACATTTTTGATTCTATGTTGGATTTTCCTTCGTTGATGAATCGTACCACACAGGGCTACCCTGTTACCGATATGTATCGAGAAGAAAACGGCGACACTGTTATGGAATTTGCCTTGGCGGGATTTTCTAAGGATGATCTTAAAATTGAAATCAAGCCTGAAAAGAACTCGGTTACGGTTAGTGCCAATCATTCTGTGCCCGCTGATGTCCCAGCCGGCAAGCGCATTGCACGTAGGGGTTTCACAAAGACATATGTAAATTACGATAACAATCTTGATTTAAACGCAACGACGGCAGAGTTCGAGAATGGCTTGCTTAAGCTAGTTGTGCCGGTAAAGCCGGAAGCTAAGCCGCTATGCATCGACATTAAGTAATTAAAACATAATTATTTGCATATGCGCCCTCCAGGTACATAATTACATATGAGGCTTGTGAATCTGGAGGGCTTTGTGAATGTCATATATGTTTGTAACAGATAAAAAGAGTCTTTCCAAGACTTGTAAACCTTGTTCATCTAAAATTGAGGGAATTAGAATTGGTAACAAACTTTTAGAAATATTGGTTGAAGCCGGCGATGGAGTCGGCTTGGCTGCAAATCAAGTTGGTATCGATTCAGCTGTGTGCGTGATAAAAGTTAAAAAGCCAATAGTCCTTATCAATCCTATGATAACAGGAAAGTTTGGAAAAAGTTTCTTTCAAGAAGGTTGTCTTTCATTTAAAGGTGACTATGTTTTAACTGAAAGATGGACGGACATCGTAGTCAAAGACGACAACCACCCCAATCAGTTATTCTTTTCATTTGAAAAGAACGCTTTAGAGTGTGTTTGTGTCCAACATGAAATTGACCACTTAAATGGTATTACGATGTTTGATCGATCTATAGAAAAGGAGTTATTTGATGTCTAGTATTTATGGAAAAGCTGGTACCAGGCTTCCTGACAGTAAGAAAAAAACTGTTATTGGAGCTGGGAAGCATACAAAAAAGCCACACTCAGGCGGTGAAGCATTTCATGGTGGCCAACGATCGGGTTCGCCACCAGCCAAGGCTCATCGTCGTAAGAAAGCCTATAAAGGCCAAGGACGGTGACGGGTCAGGGGGAGAGGCCCTGGCTAGAGATCCCGGCGCCACCACCTCGCCACCCACGCGACGCCGAGGAATGGGATAAACCAAAGACTCGCGGTGACAATGACCACGATGAAACCCTAGACGATGAGCGAAGGGTTATTATAATTGATTTGTAGGATAAGCTGAAAGTGACTTCGTGGGAAAGAAAATTTCTAAATGATATGCCTTCTTTTATTTTGAGAAAGAATGGGATGACAATTCGGCAAAGATATTTTTTTGAAAAGCTTCATAAAAACCTGGGTTCTTCACACCCGCTTATATCAAAAATTAATAATATTCCTGAGAGTAGAAATATTTTTGAAGGGAAGCCTTTCAAATTGAATGTCCGTCAGTTTTCTTTTAAAGAAACTGCAATTTTTGGTGGATTAACTCGTTTAGCATATTATATTGCAGAAGGGCTTATATCATGAAAACGAATGATTTTATGGATCATGGAATAGAATATGAAAGTAGGAGAGAAGCATGAGAGTATACGTTCCTAATAAGAAGGAAGGCGTAATCAACGAAGTGCTCAAAGACCTTTATCTGCTTAAAAAGGCAATTGACTATGGCTCTGGTACTGTTGATAGTAGAATCGCCATGGCCGATAGCATTAGAGACAAACTGAAGGTACTTTTGAAAGAAGAAAAAGAATAATTTATTTACTATTTTTTTATTGTAGGTATATTTATGTTTCATGATTTCAAAGGAGCATATTATGAAAACCACATTTGCAATGATCTTGCTAATGATCACAGCTATCCAAGGCTGTACTACGGGTGACTCAACGGTGCTAGAACAAGTGACCGACGATGTTGTCGTTAACGATATTCTAGTTGAAGAGGTAACTGAAGACACATTTGAAAGTGTCGATGTCGATTCTGATCTAGAGGTATCTCTTGACGCAGCCGATGTTGTTCCTACTGTTGAAGTAGACGTAGAAAACTAAACTAAAACTTGAGTTTTGTGCGCCTTCGGGCGCTTTTTTTTGGCCTTGTGGTGGAATTGGCATACACATCAGACTTAAAATCTGACGCCTGGATAGGTTTGCGGGTTCGAGTCCCGCCGAGGCTACCAGAATACTATATAAGGAGTAGAATTATGAATGATATGTATCATTTTGAAAGTGATAAACTGTTTGCAAGGATTATGATTGGTTTGACCATCGGCACTGTAATTTTTGTGCTATTCGGGCTATAATTTGCCGGCGTAACTCAACGGCAGAGTGTCACGTTGCCAACGTGAACGTTGTCAGTTCGAATCTGACCGTCGGCTCGTGGGGATATAGCTCAGCTGGTAGAGCGTCGCCTTTGCAAGGCGAGGGTCAACGGTTCGAATCCGTTTATCTCCACAAATCTTACGCACCCGTAGCTCAGTGGATTAGAGCAACGGACTTCTAATCCGTAGGTCGCAGGTTCGAATCCTGCCGGGTGCACTAACGATAGGTGCGTCGATGAGCGATTTTTGGTTGATATGGTGTATTACTCTTGGTATCTGGTATTTATCAATACTGGCATACGTTGTGCACATGCGCAAACACCTCAAACTCGTGAGCAACGATCAATTTTTGAAGGAAATAAACGAAAAAAAGTGGTGTCTTTACGTTTTACAATGTAACGATGGTACCTACTATACTGGTATAACGACTGACGTCGTTCGTCGGCTCAACGAGCACAACACATCTTCGAAGGGCGCGAAATATACGAAGCCGCGGCGACCAGCTAGATTGGTTTATTGGGTGGATTATGAAGATCGATCCACGGCGCAAAAAGCTGAGTATAAATTCAAACAGTTAACACGAAAACAAAAAGAGAAGATAATAGATGAAGTTAGTTAGAGATTTAATCCCTCAAATTATTGAAGAGAGCGGGAAGTCATGTGAGTATCACGTTGCTAACTATGATGAATACAAGACTCGTTTATATGAGAAGATGCGCGAGGAACTTGATGAGTTTATCAACACCCCATGTGAAGAAGAGGCAGCGGACATGTATGAAGTTCTATGTGCAATTTGTAGATTTCACGAACTAAGCATACGGAATGTTAAGCATTATGCAGCCGACAAGATAAATAGCGCCGGCGGCTTTGGAGAAAGAATCATTTTGGAAAAGGTTTCAGATGGAAGTGGGAGATCTAGTTAAGCTTAACACCCATTCGGATTTTACTTCTGGCATAGTTAATGGCGTTGGTATCCCTTTTCATACTATAGGCATAATTATACAAAAAAAATGCAATGTATGCAGCGTATTTTTTCCTTCCTTGGATGGGGAAATAAGAAGCTTGTTTAGCGAGGACTTAGAAATAGTGAGTGAGGATGAATGAAGGATTTTGAACCAGCATTAAAGTTTTTTTTGTTTGACATGGTGCTAATTGTTTTTATGGTGTTGTTATATCATACATGTTATTAATATGAAAGGCAATAAACTAATATTTTCTAAATATAAGAAAGAACGCATCAAGGGTTTTAAAAAGCTGCTCAAAGAGCAGGGAAAAAAATATGACCCCCCTAAACACATAGCTAAAGGCATTGTTGAAGCAATGGAAGCCCAAGGGTATGATATTAAATTAGATCAAGCCTTGGCTTATATGAAGTCTTCTTACGCGGTTTTTGATCGTAACTATTATGAGAATTCTCTTTAGCTCTTAACAGATTAAGAGTCATTTGGTACTATTTATTATTGATGTATTTACCACTAACAGGATACAACAGAGATAATAAAAGAGGTATTAAAATGAAAGTTGGCGCAGTTACTTCACAGGTTGTGGCACCCACCCGCCCAGGACAAGGTGTACAATCCCAGAATCAGGAAGTAAATAATCAACAACGTAACCAGCAACCTGTGCAACCGGCACAGGAGTCTGTTACTAGCGAGAAGCTTAATTGCCACAATTCCAAATCTGGCATGAGCACAGAAGACTTTTTGCAATTGCACAATTCCAGTGCGGAAGATATGATCGATGCCATTAAAGATGTTATGGCTTTAAAAGTCATGGAAAAGACTTTGGAAGTTATTGACAAGATAGTTTCGGATTGACTGATGGAGATAGGCGACCTGGTAACAGATAAAACGATGCCCGGGTCGCGTGGCATTATTGTTGAAGTTAAAACAACGAGAAACAAATCATCCAAGACTAATTATATAACTTACCTTGTCCATTGGTTCGACACTGAATTTAAATCAACTCATGGCCCATCTCAGTTAGAATTAATTAGTTAATTCGTTATAAGCATAAGTAACTATTTATTACTATGAAGATGCAAAAACTTTTCGAAAATTGGAACAAGTTCAAGACTGACGTCGTTAAGGAAGACCTCCTCAATGAAATCTCATATGAAACCGCCGAACATGTAGAAGATTGGATGGGCGTCCATGGCAATGAGGTTAATATGCCATTCAACGATATTTTCAATGGTAAGATGCGAACTATTGTTCCCCTTGGCAAATCAATTACGAAAGGCACAAAGATTGCCAAGCTCCTGGGTTGGCTTGAACAACAGGGCTATGAAGCAGATTTCAAGACTGGCTTGGCGTCTAAAGGCTATAAGAGTTACACAGGCAAACCCGGGGCCCCCGGCACCGAAGAAGTTATGCGTGTCAAGCACCAGAAGATCGGCAAAGTTTTGCAGCGCGCAGCTACACTGAATAAGAAGATGAGAAATGCTAGCGAAAAGAGAGGTACATTTACTCATGAGTGGGCCAAAGAGTACGGTAGCGCGCCGATGAAGCCAGATGCAAAAAAAGAATATGATGCACTTAGAGATGCGGAAGAGAAAAGCAAGGCAGAATACCTTAAACATTATAAGCACTATGCTTACGGTGACTTTCTAGAAGATTGGGTGCAATTTTGGAATAAAGAGTCAAGGTTTTATCGCGAGAATCCTGATAAGATGATGACGGACTACTCAATTATTATTTCACGTCACCCTGTCGATGTTCTACGAATGTCAGACTTTTCTAATATTCATTCGTGTCATTCTGAAGGCAGCGAGTATTTTCAGTGTGCTGTTAAAGAAGCTAAAGGCAACGGCCCGATAGCATATGTTGTGGAGACCCAAGACTTAGAAGACATTGATATTCACGATAACGAAATATTCGAAGACAACGAGCGCGATATCGATGGTATCGAAGCACTCTCTCGTATCAGGCTCCGCAGATTTGACAAGACCGGACAGAGTTTTTCCGAGAACCAGTATTCTCTAGCCATTCCAGAAAAAAGAACTTATGGCGTCGATATACCTGACTTCTATGAGAAGGTAAGAGAGTGGTCTTTGGAAACCCAAAGAAGCAAATGGGAAGAAGCGCTGGAAGGTGGCGATACAGTCAGCGCAGACTATTTGCGTGACTTCGTTATGAAAGGCGGCAGCTACAGAGACACAATGCCTCGTGACATGTTTGGCAAGTTTTTTGAAGAGCACGGATCCACTGATCGCTTTCAGTGGGCTTCAGGCGGCGAATGGAGCGATGATGAATCTGAAGAAGAAGATTTTAT
>Ga0208299_1002144_pt1 | contig 13718 bp, 17 predicted proteins | sample 15_taG_FD_184089 | JGI IMG/M metagenome (GOLD analysis project Ga0208299, IMG submission 184089) | Marine viral communities from the Subarctic Pacific Ocean - 15_ETSP_OMZ_AT15312 metaG (SPAdes) (version 2) | ecosystem: Environmental > Aquatic > Marine > Oceanic | place: Pacific Ocean | collected...
ACCTGAGCGTAAATTATACCAAGATTTAAAAAAGATTTCCCCAGATATTATTTGGAATCGGCTAGAAAATTTAAGCCTTATTGGTATGCCAGACGTGTTGGGATACAATAAAAATAATCATTTCTTCACTGTAGAATTTAAAGTTACCAAAGGGAAAAAAATTAGATTTTCACCACACCAAATCGCGTGGCATAAGACTCATCCTCAACATACTTACATCCTAGTTCGGGCCCTTGGCCCGAGGTCCGAGAAACGTTTTTCGGACTACTTGTACCGTGGTTCAAGAATCACGGAGCTTGTTGCTTGTGGCTTATCGCTTGAGGCTTGTTGCTTGGGGCTTGAACCGTGTTCCAGGTTCCTTGGTTCGCTTGATGCTTGACGCTTGGAGCTCGGATCTTTAAATATCTTCGTGTTGGCCGCGTGTAAGTCTTCCGGTTTAATATTATTTGCAGCCATGAATCTCCTCCAGGTAATCATCCAGGCCGATGTTGTCTACGAAGCCCCAATGAACCTTATCAGTACCCCAATAACCGTCCACTGTATTAGTTTGTAGATTCACCCAAACATTAGGACCGCCAAAAGTTACTAGCAGCCTAGCTGCTTTGTACTTATGGTCGTTGTGCGTGATCCATTCTATATCTAAAACGCTTTCCATCAACTTGTCGATGGAGATCTTTCCTTCTGTTATTTCTTCAGCGTGTGCTTTGCACATTCTGTGAAGTTGCTCCTCGCATGTCTCACTTTTCTTTTTTAGTGCTGTCATTTTTCTCCTTTTTAATTTATCCTACAATATCCCTTGACTCCTGTCAAGCCGCTTGATGCTTGGCGCTTGTGGCTAGGAGTATTATAACATGGTCAAATAATACGAGCTGAATTAAATTCGCTCAATCTTTGGTACAGTTTTTCATGTACCGCAATTACTTGACCCGAGATCCCTGCTCAAAGCATGCAGGATTTTAATTGGATCCACGCAGGGATCTCGGCTCAAGTTAATTCAACTTGTTTTCTTTCTTAACCTTCAGACCTTGTTGTACAACGAACCACAACGCTCTGAAGTCCTTCATCGGCATATCTTTAATCTCTTGTGCTAATGAAGGTCGTGATCTTTTAACTTTTTTTATTAGTTTCTTTTTTATGTCTTTCATATTCTTATCCTATAGTATCCCTGGTCCGTTGTCAAGGGTGCTTGTTGCCTGTTGCTTGGTGCTTGACCCCTGATCCCTGCTCAAGTTTATTCTATCGTCTCAATATGTGCTTGAGCTAAACTTAACCCAAACAATATGAAGCCAGTAAACGAGAGCAATGCTCCGAGCTTCCCGTGTGTTGGGTCAACTATCATTACGATAATACCCATCACAGCTATGCTCAGGCACAATACCCACTTAATTACATACGCCATTATTCTCCTTCCATAATATCTCTTAACTCGTCTAACATATCTCCGCTATCATCAAAGTCGGAAACATCTAAATCAACCGACTTCGCGACTTCCTCGTCTGTCATATCGTAAGCTGATTTTACTTTTTCTTTGTCTGTCATTTTATTTCCTTTCTTCCCAATTAGAATGGGATTTTTTCGTCATCTTCTAATTGATCTTCTAGCTTTTCTATTTCTTGAATAATTTTATTATTCAACTCCATTAGAGCTAATCTTTTTGCCTTTATTATAAGTTTATCTATTTCTTTATTGTTCATCTTCATCCTCCGTATTTATACAATCAATGCACAATGTTTCACTAGACCATTCATCTGGCTTCGGTGTACATCCGCAATGACTACAAGTTATTTCTTTCATATTGACATCATAGATTATCTGGGATAGAATGTCAAGTATGAAATATAAATAAAGATATAAATAAATAGTTTATAGCGGCACGCACCCTGAACCAGGGTCCAGGGATACTGTACCTTGTGTCAAGTAAAATGTGGGACACACCGTCCAAAATGGGTCGCGGCCTACGGCCGTTCGGTTCACTCGCCCCCCTTCGGGGGGCGCTTACCCCGGACCACGGTACGAAGTAGGACCCAGATTGGATCTGACGCTTGAAGCCTTCGGGCCCACCCACCACCCTTTTTTTAAAAGGGGGTCCCACTGCTTTTAGTAAACCCCCTTGATTGAGAGTGTTTTAGCTGTTAAAAACGTTTTGATGAATAGGGAAGTTGAAAGAAAATATAAAATTTTTAAAAATTCTGAAGAAATAAAAGAAATAATAAAAATTAGTAATAATAAATGGGAAACAAAACATAAAAATAATTTACAATTTTTGTGGCATTCCCCTTTTATTGATCATGACTTGGAAGCCTTCTTATCCATGTATGATAAGGATAAACCCCAAAACACTAAATTGTTGGATTTAGGTACGTGTAATGGGAGCCAAGCTATACACGTCGCTAAAAAGGGATTTAATGTGGTTGGATCAGAAGTTTCTCCTACGGCTTTAAAAAAGATAAAATATGATACCACCCTTCCAGTGAAATTTGTATTAGATGACATTTTAGATACTAGATTTAAAGAAGATGAATTTGACATAATTTTTGATAGAGGTTGCTTTCATAGTATAGTCCTGTGGGGATTAGATAAATATATAAAAAATATTTTAAAAATTTTAAAAAAAGACGGAACTTTGTTATTAAAAGTATTAAGTGATAGACAAAAACGTTTTATGTCTGAAGACACCATAATGGGAAAAAAAATATCAATACCATATAGGTTTAGTCAGGATATGATAGTTGAAATATTTAGAGAAGATTTTGACATAACTCTTGCATGTCTTTCTTATTTTCATTCTTCCTTGTGTGATTCAGAAGAACATAAGGCTGAATACCCTATGTGTTATTTTTTTATACTGCAACCAAAATGATAGATTTAAATAATGTAGATATTAATAAACTTCCGTCAGATGTACGTAAATCTTTTAAACGTCTTCAACTTTTACATGCGGAAAAACAAATACAAAACAAAGCTAAGAATGATTTTCTTTCTTTTGTTAAATGTGTATGGCCTGAATTTGTGGAAGGGTCTCATCATAGACACATTGCAGAAAAATTTAATAAATTAGCAACGGGTGAGCTAAAACGTTTAATCGTGAATATGCCACCTAGGCATACAAAATCAGAATTTGCGTCTTATTTACTTCCTGCGTGGATGGTGGGCCGTAATCCAAAGCTCAAGATCATTCAAGCAACTCACACCGGAGAATTAGCAATTAGATTTGGTCGTAAAGCTAAGCACTTAATTGATTCAGAAGAATATTCTAAAATTTTTGAAACAACCTTACAAGAAGACTCAAAAGCTGCGGGACGATGGGAAACGGCTCAAGGCGGTGAATACTTTGCTTCTGGTGTTGGCGGAGCAATCACGGGCCGTGGTGCGGATTTATTGATCATTGATGACCCACACTCGGAACAAGATGCATTGTCAGAACAATCTTTAGAAAACGCATATGAATGGTATACATCAGGTCCTCGTCAACGTTTGCAGCCAGGAGCTTCAATCGTGCTCGTCATGACGAGATGGTCGACCAAGGATTTAACGGCTCAATTATTAAAACAACAAAAAGAAGTTAAAGGTGATCAGTGGACCGTGGTCGAATTTCCGGCGCTCATGGACCACGGACCAGTGTGGCCCGAATATTGGTCTAAGGAAGAACTTGAAAAGGTCAAAGCGACCTTACCCGTTAAAAAGTGGAACGCGCAATGGATGCAACAACCTACTTCTGATGAAGGAGCCATCATTAAACGTGAATGGTGGAGAAAATATGAAAAGGACACCATTCCGGCTTTACAACACGTCATTCAATCTTACGATACGGCTTATCTTAAAAAGGAAACCGCGGACTTTAGCGCCATTACCACGTGGGGCGTTTTTTATCCCACTGAGGATTCACCAGCTAATCTTTTACTATTAGACGCTGTTAAGGGAAGGTATGAGTTTCCAGAATTAAGAAGAAGGGCCTTACAGCAATATAAGTACTGGCAACCTGAAACGGTAATAATAGAAGCAAAGGCCTCAGGATTACCTCTGATGTATGAGTTGAGGCAAATGGATATACCAGTTGTTTCCTTTACACCAAGCAAAGGACATGATAAACATGCAAGGATAAACGCAGTGGCTCCGTTGTTTGAGTCTGGAATGATATGGGCGCCAGATCAAAAATTCGCGGAGGAGGTCATTGAAGAATGTGCATCCTTCCCTCACGGAGATCATGACGACTTGGTTGATACAATGACCCAAGCAGTAATGCGCTTCAGGCAGGGCGGATTAGTTAAACATCCTGAAGATTATGTAGATGAAAAACAAGACCCTAGACGTAAGGTTTATTATTAATGAGTTTATTTAAACTTATAAGAGCATTTCAAAAAGCAAAAGGCAGATCGCCAACTCCTGGTGAATTGTCACAATTAAAAAAACAAGCTGCCGCGATGCAGCCTACTAATGTACTTCCTTTTGGAAGGAAAAAAAGAGGCATAGAAGATTTATTAAAGTCTGGAGAGGTTACATGGGGCACCGCTCCAAAAACGAAAAGATTTAAAGATCCTGTAGATCCTAGATTTCAAGCAGCCGTGGATAGACAAGAATCATTTGCTGCGTTTAAAAAACGAATGGATGATAAGAATAAACAGAATGCTTACAAGAGTGCTTTAAGAAAAGCTAAAGAAATTGATAAGAAAAAATTATCCATGGAGGAAGTGGAGACAAGATATAGAAATCTTGCTAAGTACCCAGAAGGGAGATCTTATCTTTATGATGAGATTTATGACATTGAAAGAGGTTGGACTCACGGTAATCTTGGACAACGAAGCAAAGCAGATTTAGTTTCAAAAATAAAAGGATACATTAGTGAAAGTCCTCCTCCAAGAAGACCATCTAAAAAAACAACTCAAGATCCTTTTAAGGAACCTAATCAAGAAGTTGAAGGACAATTAGAAATGGATTTTACAGATTGGGATGATAAAGGCATGGCTGGCGGAGGATTAGCCTATATGCTTGGTGAAGGTGGAAGAATTGGATATATACACGGGGGTATAACACACCCGGATGGAAGAAGAGGATTTTTTACAGGAGCCGAAGCTGATGCTAGAGCGGGTACAGCCTCTATGTCACCCGGCACTCATCATGGTGGGGGAGAAAGACACGGTTCAGACGCTGATGATGATCAAAAAGCTTTATCCTATGTAAATTGGAATCAACGACCAACATCTGAGCCTAAACACGGCGGCAGTGAAGGAAGTTGGATGGATTATATTCCAGGTATTGGAATGGCTAGAAGAGCGGCAAAGTTTTTAGGACCTATGGGTGACGAAAGAAATTTGGCGTTAAGACATGATTGGTTACAAAAACAAGGATATCTTGGAGAAGGTGAAGAGGACGACGGTAAATGGACAAGTGAATATTTAAAATCTCCAGAAGGTTTAGCTGAGTTAAAAGGAATGGGATACAAAACTGTTGATGATTTTCAACCTGGTGGAAAATATTATCATGAAGGAAGCGACTCCTATCCACGATATGCACAACAGAGATCTTCTTTAGGATTAGATAGTATACAATCAACGAATAAAGATGATTTTGATTTATATGCAGTAGCGGAAGGAAGAGAGCCTTCAAGATTTTATTCAGGAGGTGGCTCTGTTGGAATGCCACCAATGACTTATGGTTTAGATTTCTTAGCACGATATCAGTACCCTCCTTCAGAAGGAAATACTTTGGGTCAATTTAAAGATGATGTCTTTAAAAGATTAGTTCCTGATATAGGAATTAATTATAGAAGCCCGAAAGGATGGTCTTTCGGAGCAGGCCCTACTATTGGAAAGGGAGATAAAACAATGCACTTTCAGTTTAGAAAAGAATTTAAGAAGGGAGGCTTTAACAAAGGCAGAAGAAACTTTTTAAAACTTATGGGAGGTTTAGCAGCACTTCCTATTGTTGGTAAATATTTTAAATTAGCAAAACCCGCAGCAACAGCTGTGAAAGCTGTTGAAACTTCTAACGCAGCTGGAATGCCAGCATGGTTTCCCAAACTTGTAGATAAAGTAATGAAGGAAGGAAAAGATGTTAGCAAACAATATGCTACTACTGAAAGAGTAATTGTTAAAGAAGCACAACTTCCTGGAAGTAAAACTAAAATTTTAGTAGAACAGGATCTAACAACTGGGAACACAGCCGTTGATATTGGATTAGGTAAACATGGATGGGCTGATGGAAGACATGGTCAACCTGTAAGACTTCATTTACAAAAAGGGGAATGGATTGAGCCTAAAAAAGGACAAAAGAAAGGTGTTAAAACAAAAGATGAGTTTGACGTGGAAGAAGCAGAATTTACTGGAGATGCAGAGAGTGTAAAATTTGAAGATGTATCCATTGAGAAATATGGAGATCACGCATCTGACTTTAGTGAAGTTGAAAGATATGCAACGGGTAAAAACCTAGATAAGAAAATTATTGGTAAAAAAAGAGCTAGAGATGACTGGGCCGAAGGTCATGCTGAAGCTATGGCGGAGCAGGTTGATGAATTTGCATCCGGCGGCGTTGCTCATTTATTAGGGGAATAATGGACAACGATAAAAAATTAGAAGACATTATAAATTTTTGGCAAAAGCCGGGGTTCGTGTACCCTGAATCAAAACCCGAAATACCTGTAGCAGATCAGTATCAAGATTATAAACAAGTTCAGGACATCTTCGAACCTCGAACCCAGATGTATATTGAAAAAGAAATGGGGTTTGATGAGGGCGGACTAGCAACACCTAAACGTGGCTTGGTTGATGAACCGGGAAGTTATGCTGGACGTTTTAAAGAAGACTGGGGACCTAAGAAAAGAATTAAACAAGGAATTCCTGGTTATCGTGTTAGTCTTCGAAGAAAAACAGCTGATGGTATGAAAGTAATTGATCAATTTTTTCCTACAACTAAATATAAAAATTTAACTGAAGCTAAAAAAGCTGCTGACAAAGCTTATGAAACTTTTAATAAAAAGTATCCTATCGATACGTCTCTTCATAATACTTATAACCCTACAGGAAAATCAAAATATAAGGTTAAGGAATTAAATAAAGCCGTTAAATGGTATACTGATGGTAAATATAAAACTTGGGATGAATTAACGAAGGTTGCTTCCAAAGTAAAACAGTTAGATATGACAAGTGCTCCGAAAGATAAAGCTAAACAGGCATATCATACAGGAATAGGTATTAGAAATAATCTTAAAAATAACAAAGGTAAGTTTGTTATACCTGATCCAACAGGCGGACAATTTAAACCTATTTATTTTACTGAATATTCAGATAAAGATTTTATTAAAGATTTAAAAGCTAAAAAATCTCCTTATGAAATTGCTACAGACTATTATTTAAAAAATAAAAAAATGATCCAAAAGCAAATGGTTGGTAATGTAGAATACACACGACCTATTGCTTATTTAGCTAAAGTTCTTACTCAAAGAAGAAAAAGAGATATGGATGTTGCAGAGGAGCTTATTAATTTTCAAGAGTGGAGCAGGAAGCAAAAAGGACCAAAGACACAAAGAGAATATTCAGCGAGAGTCGCGAAACTACTCCCTCTAGCTATTGAAAATGGAATTGTTCCAAAAGGAATAGATACTCCTTCTCAATATTTTAAATGGACTAAAAAACAAAAAGTTGATCCCTTACTTAAATTATTTAACCATATGGAAAAAATAGGGGTTGAACACATTGCAGGTGTTAGCCGTGCTGTAGATATAATGGATTATAAAAGTTTAGGTGAAATTGTTCCTTTGCTTGGAGGTAAAGACGTTAATTTTGAAAAAGGACTTCTTTACGATCGACCAATGACGGGATTAGCTAAAAACATTCTTAAATCAGATAACGCAACAATTCAAAAAAGAAATCTAAAAGCTCTAAATAATATGAGTAAAGAAGCTGCAGCAATGTACAATACGATTGCAGTTAAATATAGGCTTAGTCCAACAGATAAGAACCCTGTCGGTGGACAGATGTTGGAAAGGGTTACAAAGGGAAATCCTCTTTCAAATACTTTGTTAAGAGATGCTGATTTATTGATGAAACAATATGTTGCGGGTGGCGGACAAAAAAGAAAAAGTTTTAAATTTCTTGATCCTGACGTTCAAAAAACAATTCAGATGTATCAAACAGGAGATATTAAAAAGGGCAAAAAGAATTTATCAGATTTATTAACAGACCTATGCCCCAACAAAGCATCCGGAGGCCGTGTGGGTATGAAACTAGCAGGATCCGTGGGTGTGAAATGTGGAGCAGACAGATTTAAACAAGTCTTTAAAAATCCAAATAAAGGAACTCAAGCAGAAAGACAACTGGTAGGACAAATTGTTAAAAGAGGAGGTACAACTGCAGGAAGAAAATTGTTGTATACGTTAGGACCAGCAGGAATTGGAATTGATGCAATGATTGAAGGAGCTCTGTGGGGAGATGACGTATTAAAAGGTTCTTCTGGTGAACAAGCATGGAAAGATAATTGGTTAAGTTATTTAGATCCAAGTGCTTACACAGGAGGATTAAAAGTTTCAGGAGATAGATATAATGAACGAAAGATAGCTGAAAAATATAAAGGGGATACGGCAAAATTTTTTAATTTAACACATGCCATAGAAGATAAATATAGACTTGAAAATAAATTACTAATGAATGAAGATACTGATGTAGAAAAGCTTGGAATAACTTTAACTCCATCCCAACGAAATAGATTAAAAGAAGTAAATACGATTATTAAAAATCATGGTGGAGAAGAGCAAGTTTTTTCTTTAATTAAAGAAGATTCTCCTTTATTTAATGCAGCAGAAATGTCTTCTGAAAGATTTGAAGAAGTAGGTCCTGGAAAACAGTGGGATGTTAGTTGGTTAAGTGGTACTCGTGAACCGGGAACACCAGGGCAAATACGTAGAGACCAGGAAAGAAAAAGAGAGATGGAAGCATATCCTACTTATGACATGTTTACTACACCATCAGCATATAGAGCCATGGATTTAGAACAACAACGAGAAGCCAAGAATGTTATACCTGAATTGAATTTAACAGAGAGAGCGGATAGTAGAGACATGTATAGAATAATGAAACAACCCGGAATGCCTGAACCATCACTAAAAGATTATTTCTATGAGGACACTGGCCTATCAATGCTTGATGAAGAGAACCTAGCGAAAAAATGGAGATATTTAATAGACACTAAAGGAATGAGAGGAACCCAAGATACAAGATACGCAGGCGGTGGAATAGCCGGGATCAGAAGACCTCACTCTATACCACCAGAATCAGGACCCGCGCCTCAAGGAGAGGGCTTGTCTTATTTATTTAATCGTGATAGAGAATGGTAGGAGTTTATAAATGGCAGAAATAGACAAAGAACTCCCGAACACTAAACGATCTGAAATTAAAATTCCAGGCGCGGAAGAAATTCAGACGACGGTGACCGAGGAGCAACTTACTGAACGACCCCCTGTAGAAGTAACACCCGAAGAAGATGGTGGTGCAACTATTAATTTTGAACCTGGAGCAATCAACGTTCCTGGCACCGAAAATCATTTTGACAATTTAGCAGATTTATTACCCGATGATGTAACATCCCCTATTGGTTCACGACTTAAAGAAAATTATGTGGATTATAAAAATTCTAGAAAAGAATGGGAAAGAACTTACATTGAAGGGCTTGACTTACTTGGATTTAAATATGAATTAAGAAGCGAACCTTTTCAAGGAGCTTCAGGGGCAACCCATCCAGTTTTAGCAGAAGCCGTTACACAATTTCAAGCAACAGCATACAAAGAATTATTACCAGCCGACGGACCAGTAAGAACACAGATCATGGGATTGGTCACACCTCAAAAAGAACAACAATCTAATAGAGTTAAAGATTACATGAATTATTTAATCATGAGTCGTATGAAAGAATACGAACCAGAATTTGATTCTATGTTGTTTCATTTACCCCTAGCTGGATCTACGTTTAAAAAAGTTTATTACGATGACTTATTAGGAAGAGCTGTTTCTAAATTTGTTCCTGCCGAAGACGTTGTAGTTCCTTACACAGCTACAAGTTTAGAAGATGCTGAAGCAGTTATTCATAGAGTTAAAATTTCTGAAAATGAATTAAGAAAACAACAGGTGGCTGGATTTTATTCTGATGTAGATTTAGGACCTCCTGGTTATAATATTTCTCAAGATCAATTAAAAGAAAAGGAAAGAGAATTAGAAGGCACAGAAAAAACTGGAAGACAACAACCCATTTATACTCTTCTAGAATGCCATATAAATTTAGACCTAGAAGGTTTTGAAGATATTGGTCCAGACGGGGAACCGACTGGCATCAAGCTACCTTTCATCGTTACACTCGAAGAAGGTAGTAATAAAGTTCTTTCGATAAGAAGGAACTATGCGCCCAATGATCCAAAGAAACAAAGAATCCAATACTTTGTCCATTTCAAATTTCTGCCTGGACTAGGATTCTATGGCTTTGGACTCATACATATGATTGGCGGATTGAGTCGTACCGCAACGGTCGCTCTCCGCCAATTATTAGATGCAGGAACTTTATCTAATTTACCTGCAGGTTTTAAACAAAGAGGCGTAAGAGTAAGAGATGAGGCGTCTCCAATTCAACCTGGAGAGTTTAAAGATGTAGACGCTCCTGGTGGAAGTTTAAAAGATGCTTTCTTACCTCTTCCTTATAAAGAACCATCACAGACTTTATTACAATTAATGGGTATTGTTGTTCAAGCTGGTCAAAGATTTGCAGCTATATCTGAGTTGCAGGTTGGAGAAGGTAACCAACAAGCAGCAGTTGGGACAACTATGGCTCTTATGGAAAGAGGATCTAAAGTTATGTCTGCTATTCATAAGAGATTATATTTTTCTATGAAGAGTGAATTTAGATTATTATCTAAAATTGTATCTACTTACCTACCACCAGAATATCCTTATGATGTTGTAGGTGGTGCTAGAATTATTAAACAAACAGATTTTGATGACAGAATAGATATTATTCCCGTAGCAGATCCAAACATATTTTCCATGTCCCAAAGAATCACAATCGCTCAAACCGAATTACAATTAGCAATGTCTAATCCAAGAATGCATAATATGTATATGGCATACAGAAAAATGTACGAAGCTATTGGAGTTAAAAATGTAGATCAAATTCTACCACCACCTCCTCCTAATATGCCAAAAGACCCAGCGGTTGAAAACATAGATGCATTAGCACTAAAACCATTTAACGCTTTTCCAGGACAAGATCACAGAGCTCATATTACAGCTCACTTAAATTTTATGGCTACGAACATGGTTAGAAATCAACCTCAAGTAATGGCGTCTTTACAAAAAAATTGTTTAGAACACATTAGTTTAATGGCTCAAGAACAAGTACAATTAGAATTTAAAAATGAACTTACCCAATTACAGGCCCTTCAACAACAAGCTCCTGTTAATCAACAGGCTGCGATGCAGTTAGAACAAATAACTCAAAAAATAGAAGCCAGAAAAGCAATATTGATTGCTGAAATGACTGAAGATTTTATGAAGGAAGAAAAAGCTATTACTTCTCAATTTGATCATGATCCTTTACTTAAACTTAAATCTAGAGAAATAGATTTGAGAGCTATGGAAAATCAACGTAAGGCTCAAGAAACAGAAGCTAAGATAGATATGGATCAAGCTAAATTAGTACAAAACAGAGATTTGACTGAGGATAAACTAGAACAAAACGAAGAGTTAGCAGAGCTAAGAGCTGATACTACAATGGATAAAGCTCTTTTATCTGCACAAGTTAAGCTACAGTCAGATAGGATGAAGGCCAAGGATGTAAAAACCTTGAAAGGTCCTAAATCTTAATATACATTAGGAGAACTATGGAAAACTATAAAAAAGCAAAGACGGTTAAAATCCCAAGTCAGAATTTGAAGTGGGATCCTAGAACTAAAACTCTTGCTGATGGAATGCAAAAAAACGTACTTCCACAGGGGGATAAAGTTACTGTAAAAGGAACCGGCAAAGCTAGAAAACAAACGGCTACTTGGTATTAGGAATTTTTGCGCGCGTCGCGCGTAAGTCCTATATTTTAAAGGAATAAAATGGCTTGGTTCGGATTAGCAAAGATGGCTCTTCAAGCGGGAGCTAAAATATACGCAAACAAACAGCGTACTAAAATGGCTATGTCTGATGCACAATTAATGCATGCAGAAAAGATGGCCCGAGGTGAAGAAACTTACCAGGGCAAACTTTTAGAAGCTAGGCAAAACGATTACAAGGACGAGATCGTTCTTGCGATTTTAACACTCCCGATAATTGTGCTCGCTTGGTCGGTGTGGACAGAGGATCCGGCGGCTATGCAGAAGATAGATATCTTTTTCGAGTATTTTTCGAATCTGCCAAAATGGTTTACAAATTTATGGATTCTCGTCGTGGCGAGCGTTTTTGGTATAAAGGGTACACAGATATTCCGTAATGGAGGTAAAAAATAATGAGTGGAATAGGAATAGCATTAAAAGGTGTTGGCAAAGTTTTAAAAAAATTCGGCAAAAAGAAAGCTAAAAATGTTAGTGCAGCTAGAAGATATGCCAAAGGAATGGAAGGACATCCTAGAAATTTTAAGGCGGATAAAAAAGCTAACGTTCTTACAAAAATAGAAAAATGGGCTAATAGAGAATCATCAAAAACTATTCAAGAAGCTTCAAGCGGTGTGAAACTAAAATTTGCTAAATCTGGTAGACCTTATATTGACAAGAATGCAAAATCTAAAACAAGTACAAAATTAAAAGGTTGGACTAAAATAGCTGGCCCTGGGGTAGGGGTTGGAGTAGCTACAAGTGATACAGGTAAGAAGAAAAAATAATGCCTTTCGTATCTGAAAAGCAAAGAAAATACATGCATGCTAATCTTCCAGATATTGCAAAGAGATGGGAAAAAGAGTATAGCAAAGGTGGAAAAGTCTTACCGACAAAGGTTGCAATAGCTACCGGTTGTGGTAAGGTGATGGCCAACCGTAGAAAAAAAACTAAATTCTACACATAAGGAGCACTATGAGAAACGACTTTGGAACAAGACCCTACAAATCTAGATTCCCTTACAAAAAAGGTAAATCTGTTTCTAAGAAAAAGAAACAAGGTTACAAAGATAGAGAAGATGAATCTCTAGGTATGAGAACTGGAAAAGAGTCCACTAAGAAACAATCTTTTAAAGCTAGAAGAGATGAGTCTTATGGAAAATGGGGTAAACGTCCTAATCAAAAAATTAATAAAGCTTAAGGATTAATTATGGAAGAATATGCTATTGGTGGTGTCGTTGGAAAAGTTGCTAAAGCTCTTATTAAAAAAGCAAAATCGAAATCAAAAAAACCTTCTCCGGTAGGAGACAAGCCTAAAAAATATAAAGATGGCGGCAGAGTTAAATCGGTAGGTAAAGCTTTAAGAGGTTGGGGGAAAGTTATTAAATAATGGGCTGGCAAAAGATTTTATTGAACCCAAAAACAGCAGGTGCAGTTATTAATAGGGTTAAACCTTTGGCTAAAATAGCCGGACAAAAAACTATTCAAGGAGTAAAATCCACTGCAAAAAAAGCAAAACAAGCGGCTGAAAAATTTGATGTAGATCAAAAATATAAAGCAGCAAAAGATAAATTAAATAAGACTTTTGAAAAAACAGACAAAGTATTAAAAAAATTAGGGGAAACAATTAAAAAGAATAAATAATGTCTAAAAACTGGATTCAGAAAGTT
>Ga0208299_1002145_pt1 | contig 13709 bp, 16 predicted proteins | sample 15_taG_FD_184089 | JGI IMG/M metagenome (GOLD analysis project Ga0208299, IMG submission 184089) | Marine viral communities from the Subarctic Pacific Ocean - 15_ETSP_OMZ_AT15312 metaG (SPAdes) (version 2) | ecosystem: Environmental > Aquatic > Marine > Oceanic | place: Pacific Ocean | collected...
GGTCGTCACTCATATCTAAACCATCGGCATTATGTGCAAAACCCATTTTTTCTTCAAAAAGTTTTGCATTTTCTTCCATATTTTCTACATTTACTTCAGTCATTTTACTCTCCTTCATTCATTTCATAATCGCCACGAGGACTATCCACCTGACTACCTTGTGGGAATTGGTATTCACCTTCTCTAATTGCTGAGCCGGGGTTTAAAGCCTCAAAAGCTTCTGGGCTTATATTTTTCAACATTTCGCTAAAGGCTTCTCTTTCCATTGCACTTAAAACTCCTCCAGCTCTTACACTTTCGAATAGCTGTCCTAAGTCTTGGGGAATAGCGTCTTGCGTTTTTATGTAAGCAGATAATAAATCAGCATCCATGTCGCTTTGCATTATTTCTAATGGAATTTCATTGGGATTGCCTTCCATCGTGTTAACGAATGTATTAAAGTCTCCTGATCCGTCATTAGGTGCAATCGCTCTCTCTTCTTCGACTGGGAGCAGTTTATTCATTTGATCAATAACTGTATCTTGTGGCATGGCTATTCTTCCTCTGTTTCTGTTTCTTCTTCTGTTTCTTCTTCTACTAAAGTTTTCTTTGCATAGGGCATATATTTTAAAATGTCTTCTGGAACAAGCTCGTCATTTTCCGAAAACCTTAGTAAACCATCTTCATCTTCATAGGCATTAAATTCATATTTAGGGATTGTTGAAGTTATATTGCTCCACATACCACCGTACTGTGATGGATCTAAACTCGTGTCAAAGTTGTATTCAACTCTATCAAATGAAGACGGCAATGTGTCGGTTGTTGTTGTTACATTGTCAGGTCCATCACCAGGACCACCAATAAATTCATTTGGGTCTAAAACAGGTTCTGGGTCTGGCTCACCATCCTCAATACTATATGTTTCGTCTTCATTTAATGTGTAGATATTTGTGTCAGTAATATCTATCGCGTAAGGATTATCTATAAAATCACCTTCATTAACATCGACATTTGGCAGTCCGTCATCGTCAATTGTGCCTATATATCCACCTAAATCAGGGGTATAATTATCTGGAACAAAACCTACGTCAGGTGTTGTGTCAGCCATAGCATCAATGTTAACATAACCGCTTGAACCTATATTCTTTTTTGCTTCTTCTTGAGCCATAAGATTTCTCATGTTCTCAAGCATAGGAGTTCCAATTATACTAGTTGTGACACTTCCTGTTGGGATATCAGATGGATCTTGAATAGCTATTGCCTCAGCTTCAGCTTTCGCTATTGCCTCAGCTTCAGCTATTGCTGCTGCGTTTGCTTCTGCCATTGCCGCTGCGTTTGCTTCTTCTTGAGCAGCAGCTGCCATTTGTCCTGCTATTGCCGCATCTGCTGCTTCCATTGCCGCTGCCTGTTGTTGAGCTTGTGCCGCAGCCGCTAAACCAGGATCAACACCCTCATAACCCCCTGGACTTTCGCTTCCACCAAAGCCTCCAAAGCCACCGCCACCACCATAACCGCCACCACCATCTGGTGAAAAGCCGCCATCTCCCGGGGGATATGCAGGAACACCCATAGGTCCAGCTTGCCCAGTGCCACCTAATTGACGGAGTAACATTTCCTCTTGGGGATTAATGTATGCCAACATATGTGGTTGATTTGCAATTACTGTGCGTCGGGGTAATACTCCGAATTTATTGCTACCTTTGTAGTTCATGGATAAACACTCATATATGGAACTTGATTTGCATTAGGGTCATCTGCATAAATTGGTGTTGTACCGTCTGCCTGATAACCAACTATCGGATTATTGGAATACATAGGATTGCCATAAATATCATTCCCTGTAAAGTTTATAAAGTTGCTGTCTGATTCTTCTAAATCTTCTAAATCTATTGTTGTAACTCCTGATGAGTATGGACTTTGATTGTTAGTATTTGAAGAATCAAATTGATATGGTCTTACTTTTGGAGTTAATGATGATTTTAATTTAGCGTACTCTAAATCTTTTTCATTAATAAAACTGTCGAATTGAGAGTCTGTCATTCCTTGTTTAACTTCTGGCTTTCCAAACAATTTACTGTTCGCATAATTACCGAGCTTAGCCACACCAGCTAAAGGCATCGCCATTCCCATAAACTCATTAAATAGCATACGGTCGTCTGATTCTTCTTGACCTGTATAGGTGCCCAGTGCACCTGTTGTTGGATTTTGCGTTACTGATCCTGTTGCATAACTTTCGGGGATGCCTCTATAGGCTGAATCTTGTATGTTAGGATCGTAAATTGCTTTGTTGCTCATACCGAAAACAACACCAGCATCATTTGTAGAAGTAAATGGGTTACCATCACCATCTAAATCGAAACCGAAAAAGCTAGATTTTTTGTTCGCCTCACGTTGTTCAGGTGTTAATAAACCTGCTAAAGCTGCGTCGCTTTGTGCTTTATACTTATTCGTTCTAGATATATTTTGCTTTGCACGTGAAGGTGTTATCATTGAGCTGGTTAATCTATCTAATGCTCCACCTTTAACACCACCACTAAACATCATGCCTGTTGTTGGGTCAATACTGGCAGCTGTGCTGCGAAATGCAACTTCATTGGGAATGCCTGTAAATTCGTTTTCAGCGATTTCTCTGGCAGAAATTAAATTTTCATTATAAGGTGCGTAAAGAGCATTTCCTGAATCGCTTATTGTGTATCCTTTTTCCAGCAGAGCTTGCATGTTTTTATTTTTTTGGAAAAAGTTCTGGCTAGAGGGAATTCCTGTTCCTTTAATTCCATATTTTTGTTTTGATTTCTGACCAGCATCGCTAAATAAACCTTTAACAACATTAACAGTTTTCTGAACTATGTTCTGTTCTGGCTTTCCCTCTGGTGCTTCTGCTGGACCGAAGCCAACCGAAGGGTCTGGATCTACATCTCCAGCAACAGCTCCTTGGCCATATGCTTGTGCTTTACCGGGGGACATTCCTAGTGCCATAATTACACTCCTTGCATTCTGGGTTTGGGCATTGCTGCGGTGACATTGCTTAATGCACCCATATCATCTTGCCCCATTCTCTTCTTAATATCTTGCACCTTCTGCATAAGATACTGGTTCATGTCCAGTCCACCTTGCATAGGGGAGCTTGCTGGTGGTTGAACTTGTTGAGGCATTGGCTGACCTTGCTGCATCATCATCGCTTGCTCTCGTGTCATACCAAATGCAGAAGGATTAATTGGCCTAATGGATTCTAAAATATCATTCGGTGACATTTTTAACAGCCTCCATTTGCATCTCGGCTTGGTTCTTCTCGCGTTCTAATTGTATCTTAGAGGCGTTCTTTTCACGCTCTAATTGTAAGTCAGCCTCTAACTTTTGTATTTTAGCCTGTAAGTCTTGTTGTGCTTTCATCTGCTCTATTTGCATATCTTGCTGTGCTTCAGCTTGTTTAATTTGAATTGAGGACTGTGCTTTAGCTTGGTCTGCTTCAATTTGAGATTGCGTGCGAGCTTTGAGAGCTTCGGTTTCAAGCTGGGCAAGTTGTTGTGCATATTGTAATGGGTTTCCTTGCTGACCCTGTTGCATAGCTTGCTGAATTGCAGGGATAGGTTGCATTTGCGGTGCTTCTTGGACAACTTGTGCGGCTCTTTGGCTTATTAGTCTGTCTAGCTCTGGGTTAACATCTTCGAATTTAAAGTCAGGATCTCTAAAGTCAGGCAATGTAGGTAGTGGAACACCAACACTCTGCTCCATCCTAACACGATAAAGTAAAGCGATGTGTTCAGCGATGTGAGCAATTAATATTGGCTGCATTTGTTGAGCACCGGGGTTTCCTCCTAGGGAGGGGTCTTGTAAAAACTGCATGTGAACTGCGATGTGAGAGTCGTGGTCTTGCTCAACAAAGGCTCGAATTGGCTTGCCATACATTACCGACATGTTCTCGTCAATCGGATCCATCATAACAGCTTCTTCAGGTCTTTTTAGTATCTCGTCGATATTAGGTATGCGAATTGCCTCATACATTCTTTTAAATGCCTCATACATATCGTGAAGCTGAGGAGCAGCTTTTGCCATTTCTAGGACAGCTTGTGCTTGTGCTATTCTCTGGGCAGTGCTAAATATGTTGGGGTCGCTGACTGGGATAACATCAATGCGATCGTTGAAGTCCGCTGCAAAAACTTCTTCGCTGCTTCCGGACAACGCGAATGTAAACACTTCAGGCAAGTTTTCAGCATTGAGATCAGCGAGCAGTTTGAACTCTTGCCCCTGAGCATAATGCAACCTTTTATGGATAGCGGAGAAAGACTTAGAACCCTGTTCGATCAAGGCCACTGTCGAACCCACAGGTGCATTTGGGTTTACATCCCCAACATTAAGATCTGCTGTACTAGCAAACCTTTGTCCAGCTTGGACAATAAAACCTAAAAGATTAAACAAAGAACCGCTGGGTTCTTTAAATGGCAAAGGCATAATCGCTTTATTTACATCGTCTACTGTTGCATCTAAGTCGACAAACTCACCGGGGTTTACTTGTACATCACCACCACTAACCCTGCCTCGAAGCTTAAAGCCACCTTGCATGTTAGCAAATGCTGCTGAATCTAGCAATGCACGAAGTGATCCAGTTGCTGCTTTGCCCAGACCACCAATTAAATGATAAAGACCAAAACCGTAAAAGCCAAGACCGGGTAAAAATTTATAAGACACAAACCAATCACGTCGGAGTTTTCGCTCGTCATCTTCACGCCAATTTCGCCTTATGCTTACAATTGACTGATTGTCATAGTCTATAGTTACAACATAAGGAATGGCAACTGCGGTATCGCTTTGCTCAACATCATCTATGTCATCAAATATTTCATAAACGTGCATCTCTAAAAGAGTAATCACTTCATCTTCAGAGGATTCTCCATATTGATCTACACCTTCAATCTCACCAATAACATCCCCGGAAGGGTCGATGCTTTCACCGTAAAATTCGACTGGTAAATAAAAACCAGACTGAACATACCTGTTATAATCGTTTTTCGGCATTCTAATGACGTGCGTGTAACGTGGCGAGGTATATAAATCCTTACTTTCTGGAGCGACAACAAAGTCTTCTGCTTTTACAAACTGCGAGCACTGCCTTTCCATATTGCTGTCCCACCAAACCTTTTTAAATGTCTGGCCAACCAATGGAAGGTGAAATAACATCTGATCTAAGTCAGGGAAGTATTCTGGCATTTCTTGTGTAATTTGGTAATTCATAAACTCGCGAACTCTGCGAGCTTGCTCTTCTGATTCTTCATCTGGGTCGCCAACAATTACTGTTTTTACAGGACCACCTGAAGGATAAAGTTCTGCAATTGCCCTCGCATTAAATTGAGTTGCGGCTTCAGCTATCATAGGATGAACAACTGTCGACAAACCGCGTGTCGCACGCTCGTCTTCTGATTCGTCTAATCCACCATCAGGCTCTAAAGTCTCTAAGCCTTTCTTATATCTGTCTTCCCACTCGGAGCGAGCCTCCCGGTCATCGGTGTAAGCTGAAATAAGATCAGAGGCTTTACGCATTAATTCTTTAGGGTCTAAAAGCTCTGCTAAATTAGAGCCGAAGTCGCTTTCTTCTTCGCTAGAATTGTCTAAACCGGGATCACCAATAAGGACTTCATCATTTTCTATCTCTTCAACCTGCAAATCGTCGGGGGGTGATCCTTCCGAGAAGGGAGCGAGAGGTTCAGAAAGTGAGACAGGTTGTCTAGCCATACAGAGTTATCCTTCTTTTTTCAGGAAATTCGTCATCTTCATAGTCTTCAGAGTGAGTAACAAACCAACCCTTTCTTAATCTAAGCCAAGCCTGTGTGCAAGTGTCAACTATGTCGTCATTGTCTCCTGCTGGGAAGGCTGCACATATGTCTATTAAATCTTTAGCCCACTTTTTATCGAAAGGAAAGTAAATTCTTCCATCTTCTAATAATGCTGAACTGGCATGAGCTCTAGCTTGCTTGTCTCGGTCAGGGGAATATTCAAGCACTGGTATTCCGGCCATGCGTAAATCTTGCAACAATGACTGGCCAGACGCTTTCTTTTCTATCAACACTGCGTCAGGTTCGTAGTCGTAATAAGCTTCTTGAGCAATCTTTCGCAGCTCCGGGTAAGTGACTCTGTCATACCACATGTCTAAAACTAATGCATTCACTTGGCCATTTTTCTTAAAGACACCCCAAGTTGTCCGGGCTGAATACGAAGAATTCTCTTTTGTGCTAAATGCTGTGTCCCAAGATTGCAATACATACTCGATGCTTGGCAGTTCAGCTTCTTCCCATGGCACCCACCATTCAGCCTTGAGAATACCACCACCCTTGGGCATTGGTCTTTGCTGGAGCTGACCTGCGGCTGCATAACTGCCGAGAGATCTCTCTAAGTTTTCTAATGTTTTGTCGTCTATTCTCTCTGGCCAGAGAAGTTCACCTTCTTGTGTTCTTGGGTCGGTGAAGTTAAGCCGGGAATTGGTTGGGGTTGGGTGACCTATCTCATAGCGAGCTGGGATGCAAAGATGATCCCATTCATCATTTAATTGATTGGCGAGAATGTGTCCTGTTAAGTCATTTTCATGAACTCTTTGCATAATAATTATAAACGCACCAGTCTTAGGATCGTTAAGCCGGGTTTGCATAGCCTGATCCCACCACTCAAGAACACCTTCTCTAACAGCTGATGATTCACTTTCCCTAACATTGTGTGGATCATCAATAACAATTATGTCACCACCTTCACCTGTTAAAGCACCATCAACCGATGTTGCAATCCTAGCTCCTGTCTTGTCATTCTCGAACCTTTGCTTTTGGTTCTGGTCAGAGGTTAGCTTAAATGTTTCCCCGAAATGCTCTTTATACCAACGACTGTCGAGCAATCTTCTACACTTCACAGAATCTCGAATGGAAAGTGAGCCTGCATAAGATGCATACAAAAACTTTTTCTCCGGCTGAATAGTCCATGTCCATGCTGGTAAAGCAACCGCAACTGAGATAGATTTCATGTGACGTGGTGGGATGTTAATTATTAAACGCTTAATGTCACCTTCAACAACAGCTTGAAGATGTTCGCTTATTGCGTCAATGTGCCAATTATCATAGAAGTCTCTGCCGGGTTCAATCACCTGCCAAGAGTTTTTGGTAAACTCCTTCAGGCTCCTCTTCATCTTCTCCGCTCGGACTTCCTTCAATGACAGCGTGTTCAAGAACTCGTTCAATTGTGGTGAGGTCATTGTCTGTTATTCTGCTTATATCAAGCACCTTTCGCTCTTCTATTTGTGCAGTTACTTCAACTGCTTTTAAATCTGGCATGCATTTAGACAGTAAAGTTTTAGCTGCCATGATTCTTAACTCTGGGTCTGCACCAATTTTGCCTATATTTTGCACATTACCTTGTTCGTCTTGTGAATAAACCGGGAACAGTTCTTTGCCTGCCATAACCGAAGCGAGAAATCCCACCGGGTCTGCTTGACCCATGATCCAATTAAGCGTGGCAGGATGATTCCACTTCTTTGCTCTTTTGTTACGATGTTGTGCAGGCTTCTGGTTTTTTAAAGGCTCGACAGATTTAAACCGACCATCCCACTTTTCTGGCTCCACAGCACGACCATTATTAACTGGCCTTTGCACTTGTATCTTTTTATCTTTTCCTGAAACCAACTTTTTCTCCCTTTAACCTTTGTTTGCAGTGGTAAGCTGTAAAGTAACTGTAAACGTATTTGACGAAAAAAGAAACCCCACATTTCTGCAGGGTTTTAGTTTAGGGAGAGCAATTTGACGATACTCTCCTTTGGGCAAAAAGTAAAGTGTTATGCAACTAAATCGAAATCAAAGCTAAACTGGTCATCACACTTGCTTTCGAATTTAGGATTTTTAACCTCAAAGAAATTGTGAACTAACTTTTTATTCCAATGATGAGAAGCATCCATCGCAACCCACTCAGGGTTCTGGTTATCGATAGTTGTCCAGTCCCTCGTGTCTACAACAAGCACATGCTTAGTAACCTGAACAATATAAACTTTACCCGGCTCTAAATTTTCTTTCCAGAACTTTCTAAAGATGCGTCGCTTTTCTAACTTATGCCACTCACCTTGAATACCAAGCCTTTTACAAGCAACCTTTATATTAGAATTGCTTACACCTTTACAGTGTCGCTTGCCTCTTATCTTTTTAAGAGTTTGGTAAGCTGGCTCGTAATCTATGCCAGCAACTGTAGCAACAGCAAAAGGACCACACCATGTAGTTCTATAAATGCCAGTGTCGCAATAAATGATCTGTCTTTCTTTTGGGTTATGCTTTTCCACAATAATTTCCTTTCTAAGTTTAATTTCAGGGAATGAAAAATCCCCCGGGGACTTTTGAGTGAGCACCTTTAACAATGCTCACCCATTAGTTGGCTATTTTATAAGACCAACTTCTTTATAATGCTTGGCGTAAATTGGCAATTGCTTTCCATCAGCAACCTGATTTAAAAGATTAGCAACTGTCTCATGGATTTGTGCACCCTCTAAGTGCAGCTCCATTATTCTACCAGAGCGAACACCATCTTCGCGTGCCTGCTGACGAGCATCTTTTTTGCTCATCTTATAATGGCCATGGTAAGTTGGATTTTCATATTTATATAATTTCATTTTAACTCCTATATTAAAAATGAAGGGGGAGCCGAAACTCCCCCGGGGATTTTAGCGGTTAAAGGGATGGAACTCATACCCTCTAGCTGCCTCAAGCAAACTAGGCACAGGCAAGCCGAGCTCTTTCAGCTCAGCCGCACAATGCTCAGCTGTATTAAGAGCATCAGCTGCCGCACCATGCCCTAAAGCACTGTAATGCTTAGAGGCGTGGTATTGATAACTAGAGAGAAGCTCATCGCCTTTCTCTTTTATCGCGAATGCTTTAGCATCATCTGCTAAGGCCTCCGCTATTTTTTTATCGTGGCTCATAAGAGCCTCCTTTCTCAGAAATATTAAAAGAACCATTTCTCTTAATACACTTTATTGTATCATATTATAACAAAGAAGTAAATAGACAAAGTTCCTTTTAAAAACAATGACTTACGAAGGCGTTACCGAAGGTCGGGATCGCAAACCCCTTTTTCTGGGTAAAAAGGAACGCCCATAAACTATTGTAATTGCAGGAAAAAACAGCGAAGCGTTCCCCCGATCCCGCAAAATCGTTTATTTTTTTAATTATTTTTTCACCCAGAATTCTCTCTATATAAAAGCAACCAAAAATCAAGACCGTATACCAAAACAACTTTTGCCAGAAAAGATCGGGAACGCGGTTACGCGATTGTTTTTAAATGATAAGACCGGGAACGCAAAAAAATACTTTACTTTTTATTTTTTATAAAAGAGAATAAAATTCTAAGAAAGGAAATTAAAATGTTTTGTATTAACTGTTATTCTTCTAAAGTTGTTAGGAGAGGTTGCTGGCAAAGAAAAGGCAAGCAAACCCGGTTCTATTACTCTTGCTCTGTTTGTAATAGAAGGTGGAAATCTGAAAAAGGAAATTCGACTTTTACGAATTGGGTGGCAAGTCATGGCTTCGTTGGTAAGTATAAGTCTCATCGAGTTCCTTTAGGTTGGTATCCATGGGACAGCGATCTCTGGTTGGAGATGAATGAGGTTGATATTTGAAAGAAAAAACTTTTAATTTTATGAAAATAAGATTAAGGTTTAGTTCTACTGAGAAAGGATTATTATGCCAAAAGTTTATATTGTTAATCGACCTGTGGAGAACAAGTTCGGCTGGGTGCCAGACTTGACAGATGCTTCGCGTTATGGTTCGCTTGAGGTTATTTTCGAACCCAATGAAAAACCTCAATTTATACCTAGCCCCAGCATACAAAAAGCTCGTCGAGTTATGAGAGATTTTGGTCCAGAAGATTATCTTCTGTGGCCGGGAGGAGGAGACCCAATAGCTGTTATGATTGCTTGCATGATTGCATCTGAAAAGTCTCCTGTAGTGCGTGTCCTAAGATGGGAACGCAACATGGAAGAAGGCAATCGGGATAGAAGAAAAGGTTGGTACATGCCTGTTGCCTTAGAAATGAGAAAGGTAGAAGCATGACTATAGATCTGCTAGAAGACGTGGCACCTGCGTCGAACTCACTAGGTGCAGTGACTGCTTTAGGTCAAAGAATGTTCGATCTCGAAGAAGAGATTAAGCAATTAGAAGACGAACTAAAGCAAAAGAAGCAGAACCTAAATACTTTGGCTGAACAGGAATTGCCTGATTTAATGCAAGAACTGAATGTCCGAGACTTTACGCTTAATAATGGTTCTAAGTGTACAGTTCAGGAGATTACATCTGGCTCAATCCCTTCGACGAGTGCTATTCAAAAAGCAAAAGGCGAAAAAAGGAGCGAACTAGAGACGCGTCAACAACAGTGTTTTGATTGGTTGCGAGCGAATAATGCTGGTGATTTAATAAAAAACGGTGTTGAGGTTCAATTTGGTAGAGACGAAGACAAAGCGTGTAACGACTTCACTAAAAGTTTGCGTGATGATAATCGTCTCTATAAGCGTAGTGTGGGTGTACATTATTCAACGCTGAATAATCTTATTAAAGAAAGATTGAGCGAAGGCAAAGATGTGCCCCATGACTTGTTTAAAATTTACACAGGCCGGAAAGCCAAACTGACAGGAGGAAATAATGTCAAATAATAAAGAAGTATCGGAAGTAAAAGAGAGCAATGTTGTTGCTTTTGAAGCAAGTTTGATTTTAGATGATGTGGGTACAGCGAGCGACAATATGACCGCTGATGACATGCTGATACCACGCATTAGAATTTTACAATCGGGGTCACCTCAAGTAAAAAAATCAGACGGTGCATATATTAAAGGTGCAGAAGAAGGTTGCATATTTGATAATGTGACGAATAAAGTTTACGATGGTGAGGCTGGCATAACAGTTGTGCCAGTTACATATCGCAAAACTTACATTGAGTGGTCTCCGGATCGCAAATTTATTAATGATCATGGCTTAACACCTGACAATTTTAATCAATGTGTTAAAGATGAGAAAGGTAAGTTGCGAACACCAGACGGTAATGAGATGTCTCTCACTGCTGAGTATTTCGTTTACATTATAGAAGACGGTGCATTTTTTCCAGCACTGATTTCTATGAGCTCATCAGGACTAAGAAAGTCACAACAATGGAACTCTATGCTAAACAGGTTGCAAATACCGCACCCTGACCCAGACTCTGCAAAGAAAGGTTTAACTGTAAACCCAGCTCCTTTCTGGACAGCTTATCAGGTTAAGAGTGTTCCTGAAACTAACGACCAAGGCAGTTGGTTTAATTGGTCTATTGAGCAATTATATGACTCAAAATCTGGAGGCATATTAAATCCTGAAAATGTTCCTAATGGTCAGGCTCTTTACATGGAGGCTCGGGCATTTAAAAGCCAAGTGAAAGCCGGGGAAGTAAAGGTGAAAGCTGAAACAGCGAACGATGATGTGATGTAGTTCCTTCACAAAGTCTTATCACATCATTTAGGGGAGAGGGAATCCTAGCTCTCTCCCCGCATTTAGAAAGGATTAATAATGGAAGTCCAAAGGTTCATGTCTCTGTTTCAAGGTTATGAGTTAGCTCATGGTCAATACAGAGTTCAAAAAAAAGAAGCCGATGGTAAAATGTCAGGGAGAGCAGTAACAGTAAGCGAGCCAGCAACTGAGAATAATTTTAGCGAACATTTAAATGGTGGCGAATATATCTTAGGCATAATAATGCTGAAGATGGATAACAGTTGTAATTTCGGGGTAATTGATATTGACATAAGAGGCGATGTTAAGCTCAATGAGTCCTTAGAGTCGCTCGAAAAGAAAATAAGAGACACTCCTTTAATTTTATGTAGAAGTAAATCAGGTGGTGCACATTTATATTTATTTTGTGAACCTGCCATAGCCGCAGTTGATATGGTTACGAAGTTAAATGAATTTGCCGCACAATTAGGTTATGGAGGATCAGAGGTTTTCCCCAAACAAATTAGTCGTGCTAATGAAAGAGACAGGGGCAATTGGATAAATCTTTGTTATTGGAATGGAGATAAAACCGAGCGTTATGCAATTCACAAAGGCAAAAAGTTAAATTTAAAGCAGTTTGTAGACCTTGCTGAGAAGAAAAGAACTACCCATGAAAAGCTCGAGAAGTTTATCCCAGAGCTGGTAAGTCATTTCCAGGATGGACCACCTTGCCTCCAACACATAATGACAATGGGTTTTCCTGAAGGTGGCAGGAATATTTCTTTATTTAATGTTGGTGTTTATTTCCGCAAGAAAAACCCTGATGACTGGCAAGAAGATCTTATGAAGTTTAATTATGAACATTTAGAAGAGCCACTGCCAATGGGAGAGGTTAATGGTCTTGTTAAATCAGTTAGTAAAAAAGACTATGCATATACATGCAAGCAATCCCCGGTTTGTAATTATTGTGAAAAGTCTAAGTGCATAAAAAGAGAGTTTGGGGTCGGGGGTTATGGAGGAGCGAACGCAATAGAAGTGGACGCCATAACTAAATACGAAACCGAAAACAGGCAATCAGTTCGTTGGTACATAGAAATGCAAGGTGAACGAATAGAGGTCACAACCCAGCAATTATTAGACCAACGTCAGCTTCAGAAAATATGTGTAGAGAAATTAAATAAATGTCCTTCAACAATGCCGGGGCAAGTCTGGGAAAAAAGAATAAACGAATTGCTTGAAAGTGTCGAGGTTATACAAGACCCAGACGATGCTTCTCCTCAAGGTCAATTCGAGAAAATGCTAGATAGTTTTTTAACAGGAAAAGTTCAAGCACGTCACAAAGATGAAATAATGAATGCGAAGCCTTGGCACGATAGCGAAGAAGGTAAAGTTTATTTCAGGTCTGAGGATTTATTTATTTATCTAGAGGCTCGCAGATTTAGATATCCGTCGCAACACCAAGTCTGGTCATGGTTAAGAACAGTGGGTGGCGACAGAAAAAGCTTTAGAATAAAGTCCAAGCCAGTTAAAGTTTGGTCAGTTCCTGAGCCAGATTTTTACGATGATGACGAGATATTAGACATACCAAGCACTGTAACGGAGGATTTTTGATGCTTTATCATAACTGGATATTAATGAAGATGAAAGAAGAGCGTCTTCCGAATGAAGTTTTGGATGCGTTATTGGTAATAGAAAAAGAAGTAAATAAAGTAATAAAGTCTCAAGATGGAAATTCCAGCGTTGCGAGCAGAATAGAAAGAAACTGGAGGAATATAAGAATGCAAATTTCAGAAAGGAAAAGAACAAATGAGGAAAGTCCAGATAATTCTGGGACCACCGGGAACAGGTAAAACAACAAGACTGTTGCGGATAGTTGAAGAAAGTTTAGAAAAAGGCATTCCCCCTGAAAGAATTGCTTACTTAGCATTCACCCGGAAAGCCGCCTCAGAAGCACAAGAAAGAGCCATGGCTCAATTCGGTTTCGATGCTGAAAGGTTTATTTACTTTAGAACCTTGCACTCTCTTGCTTTTAAAGTTTTGCAATTACAAAGAGATGAAGTGATGACTGACTCTCATTACAGGAAGCTGGGAAAAGCTTTAGGTGTTGAGTTCAAAGGAATTTACGACGAAGACATTGGGGTTCACACTGGTGATGGTTTAGGTGATAAATGCTCTAGAGTTGAGTCTTTGGCGAGAATTGGTGTTCGCTCTGTTGAAGATCAATACCACCTTACAAATCAAAATGACTTAACTCTACATGCAGTTAAG
>Ga0208299_1002148_pt1 | contig 13702 bp, 19 predicted proteins | sample 15_taG_FD_184089 | JGI IMG/M metagenome (GOLD analysis project Ga0208299, IMG submission 184089) | Marine viral communities from the Subarctic Pacific Ocean - 15_ETSP_OMZ_AT15312 metaG (SPAdes) (version 2) | ecosystem: Environmental > Aquatic > Marine > Oceanic | place: Pacific Ocean | collected...
AAAAACAAATTCCTATTATTAAAAGCGATGAGTTGGTAGGCAACCGAAGACTTGATAGGGAGAACATTTTAAGATTTGACTTTTTTTCGCTGATGTCCCGGTGTGTCGATATTCATCTTCCGCGACCCTATGTGAACTATAAAACTTCAATAGACAAACTCTATTATTTGTTGGTTGAGTGATGGATAAATTTTTAGAACACAACATAGGTCTACGTGAATATATAACTGGAAATCGTTTTATTGATATTTGTGCGAACACCGGTGCGACATTCTGTAAGACTGATTTTCTAAGAGAAATATACGACAAAAATATTAAAACTTTGGTGACGCATAATAGTGATTATCATATTAATGATTTCGTGTATAGTGTTAAGCCACCAACTGTTAAGAGGTGGTTTACACAGAATAAAGATGTCGATAGTGAAACCGTGACTTCGGTACCGATTGGGCTTGAGAATATGATTCTTAGAGTCACACCTGAGAGCCAATTGGGTAGGTTTTCTTCGGAGGTTAAGAATGCTCTTTTAAAGGCACAAATTATTAATAGGTTGTTTGAGAAAGGGGTTGATAAGACAAAGCAAGTTTACATGAATTTTAATCCTGCAACGGCACCAGTGGAAAGAAATTATGTCAAAAATATGTTCAAAGACAATCCATTAATAACCACAGCAGCCGGCCGAACTCTCGATGAATACTATCATGATGTTGCAGTGCATAAATTTGTGATAAGCCCCCGCGGGAATGGCGTTGATTGTCATAGAACTTGGGAAGCGCTTTACTTGAGAACCATTCCAATTGTTCGTAGGTCGATTCATATGAACGAATTCGAGGATCTTCCGATTTTATTTGTCGACAAATGGGAAGATTTAAGTTATATTAATATAGAAGAGAAATATGAAGAGATGGTATCAAAAGAATATGACTTGGGTAAAATGAAGATATCGTATTGGGAAGATAGGATCAGGGGTATTTTAAATGAGTAATATATATGTGATTTCTACTGGCAGGAATGCGAGCAAGTATATTAAAAATTGTATAGAAAGTGTCGTCTCCCAGAGCATCAGCCCCAAAAAGCATATTTTAATTGATGATATTAGTGATGATGATACAATAGAATATTTAATAGAATATCAAGACATAGATAATCTAGAAGTTGTAATCAATAAAGAGAGAAAATACAGGCTTAAAAACATATACGAAAATGCTATTGATAAAAATCCCGAAGATATAATCTGTATAGTCGATAGTGACGATTGGCTCGGCAGAAACAATGCGTTAGAGATCATTAAAAACATGTATGCTAGCAGTGATAAGTTGGAATATGTATACAGTAGATATCTTTTGACGCATGGCGAGCTTGGATGTAGCGAGCCCATACCAAACGACAATTGGCAGCCCTACAACAGTAGGTGGATAACCAGCCATATGTCTACTTTCAAAGTAAAAGCCATTAAGGATATACCAGTTGAAAATTTTTTGGATTGGAATGGCAAATGGTTTGAGATAGCCACGGATCATGCCTTGACGCTTCCAATACTCTATAAATTGAGAAAAAGAGATGGAGATTATTCTGCCGTTGGTTTCATCAATGAGTCTCTTTACATGCACACCTTTTACGGTAACCCTTCTAAGCCACGAGCCGGAACCCCAGAATCCGAAGCTCGTGCCAAATTAGCTGTACAATGCTCTACATTTATAAAGAACAGGGGCTTTGTTGAGTGAAAAAAATATATTCCAATGTAGAAAAAGATAAACTTCTTCATATAATCTTAAGAAGAGAGGATGTAGAAACACAGAGACTAAATGTGATTAACGGTGATGAATTCCTCCAGCTCGCGGCCATGAAACTACCAATGGGAAAGACATTTCCTCCACACAAGCATGTCTACTGCGAAAAAACTTCTACAACAACTCAAGAGTCTTGGGTGATTATTAGCGGAAAAGTAAAAGCCATTTTGTATGATCTAGATGATACAATCATATCAGAACCGGTCCTTGATACTGGCGATGTATCGATAACATTATACGGCGGTCACACATATGAGATTTTAGAAGACGATACGCTTGTATATGAATACAAAACAGGTCCTTATCTGGGGCCGGAGAAAGACAAGGAGTTTATATAATTGAATAGTGATAACAAGCGCCTTGATTACTTCGTTGTTTGGGGTCATGGTATACCTTATCTGCATAAAATTGTTGAAATAATCGATCAACATGGTGATGCTGATATCCTCTATATTAAGAAGAAGAAGATAACAGATCTTAAACAATTTATACAAGATATATACTCAGAAGAATGGCTACACGTTCCGAAGGAACACACTATTTCGAAAACTCAATTCCTGTATCATGTTCCAAGGCAGGTTGCTTTGATTCTTGTTATGAATTTGGATCCAAAGACTAGAATCCAAGATAATAAGAATCCATTGTTTAGGATGCCAGAATCAGAGACAATAAAAGATATAAAAGATTTAGTTCGCAAAAAATACGACCCCAATAAGGGAGGGTATGGTAAAGTACAGTTGATCACCGGCTATAATCCGGATCAGCATGTCATTCATGCTTCTGACTTCCCAGGGCAGATTCAGAATGCTCTTAATATTTTTGAAATGAACGACGTACCATACTGGGAAAGATACTGGAAACAGAAGTACTGCCCTGTCGGTGTTCCGTCCGATGGCCAAAAATATAATGTTGAAGAAGTCTCAATCGATGATATTAGAATGAAAATATTAAATGAAAATGGAGTTATACATTCTTCAAAAATTGAAGATTCTCCTCACTATTCTTTCGTTTGTGGTGACACTGCTAAATACGAAAACTATTGGGAAAGATTTTGTGGTGATATATTGAAAGAAAACCATAGTCCTTCAAGCTTTTTAAGATTGGCTCAAGATTTGCGCTATCTAGCTGAACCTCACCAAAATAACTTTATAAAAGTAGAAAAGACGGGCCCTCTGTATTATACAATAGACGGTGACCATCGGTTATCTATTTTGAAAAGAAGAGGGGAAAGAAAAGTAAAAGTTGAGATAGTCAATGCATAAATACTCTAATATTGTTGATATACCATTAATTTTATCAACTCTTGAAGACTATGTGGTTGTAAAGAGATCACCCGAATTCCCAAATTATTATGATTTTGACGACATTGATATTTTTTCACTAAATCCACAAAAATTTGTTCAAGATCTTATCGCAAGCATTAAATTATATCATAAACACCCGGCTAGAATAATTGTAACAGAAAAAGACTATAATGTGCATGTAGATATTTGGCCACATGCGGCGCCTCGCCTAAATCTCAGATTCGATGTCTATAGAAGATTTCCATATTATAAATTTAAAGCCACCCATGAATATTATCAAAAGATTATAGACAGAGCGGCTCAGATTCAGTGCCAAGACCATATCATTCCAGTGCCGATAGAGATCGATGATTTAGTAGTGAGATTTTTTGAATGGATTGAACATCCATCAAAGATTAAACATTTAAATTATGTTAAAAATAAATGCTTGAATAAAGAACAATTTTTTGAAGTGGTTAATAATCACACGGATATTAAGGAACACTATTTAGAAGCTTTGAGGCACAAGTGATCGTAATATTAGAACAGTTTCTAGAGTGTGACCTCTATTATGAAAAGCTGAGACACCATCACAGAGCAGCTATAACTAACAATAATTCTCTTAATAAGATAGGAGATATAGTAGATTTTTATAGTGATGACAAAACGATGAGTTTTTTTGAAGAAAAAATAGTAAGACAAACCGATACAAGCAAAGTTTTTGAAGAGCCTTTAAACTTGAATGTAAAGTTTTGGAACTCTGGAAATAATTACTTTTTTAACTGCCTGAAATATGGTTTCCGAGAGAATGTTGTGCCCTATAAAGAGGCTAATAATTATATAAGGGAAGTTGCGGTTCCCGAGATATATTCGGCTGATTACTACCGTAGTCTGGAGCTGATGAGTGAGGAAGAGATAAAATCATTCTTGAAGGATAGTCCGATAGGTATCAAAAATAATGTAGCAGTACATGGTATTCACAGAGTAGCAGCTATGATTGGACGCCTTGCAAGAGGAGAAAAATATATTCCGTTTTATAACGGTAGGGGGTACTAGTGAAAAACGAATACGTCATCAATATTGTAGGCGATGATAATTGGTATCAACACGATGGCCCCGCCGGCCCCCGTGCCCAAATGAGAGAGCCTAACGGGTTCAGTGTTGTCTATAATCAAAAAAAAGATAATGTAATTACTTATTTTATAAATGACGGAATACGACAAACAAAAGAGTTTGAATCAAAAATTAAGGTCGCTCTGCTTACAGAAAATAGAAAAATTTTAGATTATGTTCCTCATACTCCTGCTGGACAAAGATATTCTTTTTTGGAGAAGAATCATGATCTGTTTGATTATGTTGCAATATATGATGGCGAGCTGATGGGAAAAATACAATCAGAAAAATGCAAACCCACACCTTACGGGGGAGCCTTCATATGGCCAAAGGAAAGACAACAAATATATAAAAAAACACATCTCTGTTCTTATATTACATCCTTAAAAATGATGACTGACTTTCAAAGATTTAGAGTAAAATTATTACAAACTCTTAAAAATCAAAATTCTTGGAATATTGATTTATTTGGCCACGGCCACAATCCTTTACCTGAAAGTAGACTTGGAAAATATTTAGGAGTAGCACCATATTGTTATTCAATCGCGATTGAAAATTGCCAAACTGGTCACTACTTTTCAGAAAAAATTATGGATTGTTTTTTGACTGGAACTATCCCCATATATTTAGGAACTTTAAATATTGGTGAATATTTTGACACTAATGGAATTTTGGTTTTCAATAATGAGGAAGAACTATTTTCTATTTTAAATAATTTGACATTTGAAGAATATTATGAGAAGATGGCCTATATCAAACATAACTACCACTTAGCCAAGCAATACATTGATTCTATAGGATACTCTTTTCATAAATATTTTAAACATTTATACTTTAGTTAGATAAAATGATAGTTAACAAACTTAGGGGACATTCAGGGTGTACAATATATCTATGTGAACAAAATAATAAAAAATTTGTCAGGAAGATATCAAAATCAAAAGATTATAATGGCCGCTTAAGAATACAGGCTGAAAAACAAGATAGTTTTGATAGTGATTTTTTGAAAACGCCAAAAATATTAGACGACGGTTCGTTTAAGGGATTATACTATTTTGATATGCAGTATATTAGTGGGGTTCAATTTAGCAATTTTATTTCCACTAACACACCACAAAGCATAGAACCATTTTTAGATAAATTGTTGGCTCACATTAAAAGCAATAGAGACGAAAAAAAAGACTATACAATACAGATTCAAGAAAAGATAAAAGACATAGAGTCAATCTCACTAATTGATATTGAAGAGTCAAAAAAATATTGTTTAGACTTTGACTGGTCTAATATTTCGTCTGGTCAATGTCATGGTGATTTGACATTTGAAAATATGCTGGTCTACAAATCAGAATTATTTTTAATTGATTTTCTAGATTCTTTCATTGATACAATCTTCATAGACATTAGTAAAATAGTACAAGACACTGTTTTGTTGTGGTCTTGGAGACACACCGCGCATAGTCCAGTGATAAAAAACATTTATATACACAATCGTATTTTTCCCTCGTTCAGTTTTACTGAACAACAAATAATCAGCCGTTTGCTTGTCTTAAATTTATTAAGAATATTGCCCTATTCTAATAAAAAAACTTGTGCAATGATAGAAAATAGGTTATATTATATAATGAAAAGGTTAAAAGAATGCGAACTCTGATTATTCCTGCTGCCGGCAAGTCCAGCAGGTATTCAAATATGCGGCCAAAATGGCTGCTAACACACCCTACGGGCGCCCTGATGATAAAGAAGGTTCTTGATGCGGTAAAATATGAACAATTTGATAGAGTTGTAATTACAGTTTTGAGAGAACATTGTGACCATTACGACGCCGACATTATACTGCGCCAAATATTTGGTTCGAGTGTCGATTTATTAATTCTTGATCAATCAACCTCGTCATCTGCTGAGACAGTATACCACACGATCAAGAAAGCCGATATTATAGGACAAATAGTAATAAAGGACTCGGACTGTATTGTGGAAAGCTCCGGAATATATGAGAAGAACAGCGTTGTTGGTATGGAGCTAGACAGCAAGAGTGATGTATACAAAATACAAACAAAAAGCTTTATAGTAAAAAATGACGATGGTATTGTTTTAGATATAGTCGAAAAAGAGGTTGTTTCTAACACAATCTGTCTAGGTGTTTACTCTGTGGCCTCAGAGGAATTCATAACAGCTTTTGAAGAAGTTCGTGACAGTCTGACCTATAAAATTCTTGATGAGATATATGTCAGCCATATAATCTCATATCTAATCTTGGAAAAACAAGAGATCTTTAACTACATTAAATCAACGAGATTTGTTGATTGGGGGACCATTGATGATTGGAATAGTGAACGGTCTAAATTTAAAACATATGTTTTTGATATTGATGGAGTTCTATTAAAAAATTATGGTAAGTATGGGGCTAAGAATTGGAGCAACACATTCGAGCCAATTGAAGATAATATACTCACTCTAAAAAACATTTCTGATGCTGGCCATCAAATAATTTTCATGACTTCCAGATCTGAAGAGCACTTGCAAGAGTTTAAATCTTATATTCAATCTAGAGATATTAAATATAAACAAATAATAACTGACTGTTTCCACGGACAAAGAATTATAGTGAATGATTTTGCCAACACTAATCCGTGGCCCTCCTGTGTTTCCGTTTCAATTAGACGCAATGACAAATTACAGGATTACATATTATGAATATAATGATTACTGGGGGTGCCGGATTTATAGGATCTCAGTTGGGATATAAATTATTCAAAGAGGGTCACAAAATTTATTTGTTAGACAATATGAGTTTTGGTCACGAAGACAATTTAACGATTAATGGGAAAAGGTTTGGGTCCTTTATTCATGAAGATATTAGATCCAGTAAATTGGTAAAACATTTTGAAGACATTGATTATGTTTTCCATTTTGCAGCGATCTCACCATTACCAAACTGTCAAGAAAATCCATATGAGGCGGTTGATGTTAATGTAGCCGGCACAGCAAATGTCTTAGAAGTATCACGCAAAAGCAATGTAAAGCGTGTTATTTTTGCCAGCACTAGTGCCATCTATGAAAACAATAACGTATTCCCGTGTAAAGAGGACCACGAAGTATCTCCAGACTTAATATACGCGACTTCTAAATTGCAGAGCGAGATATTGTGCAATTCGTTTTTAAAAGCTTACGGATTAGAAACTGTTATTCTTAGATTTTTTAATGTATACGGACCGCACCAAGACTTCAGAAGAAAGCAGCCTCCTTTAATAGGGTATATAATTAAAAGTTTACTTAATAAAAAAAGTCCGGTGCTCCATTCAGATGGCGAACAAAAGAGAGACTATGTTTATATCGATGACGTGATGGAGTTATGTAAAATAGTTATGAACCACCCAAATGCACCTAATAATATTTTTAATGTAGCTTCCGGCACTTTAGTGTCTGTAAAAGAAATTTATCATCATATATCGGAACGATTTGGAACCCAGATAGCCCCTCAGTATAATGAATCATCAAAATTTTGGGACAAGTATCCGGGCCTTTTTGATGGTCCTAATCCACTTAGCTTGAAAAGAGTGGAGAAGGAAGTTAATAAATATAGTTTAGGATGTACTGAAAAATCAAAACAAATTTTAAATTGGACATCTCATACACCACTGTCGGAAGGTTTTCGAAAAGTAGTTGAATATGCAAAGAATCTAGGAGAATAGTATGAAGACTGCATTGTGTCTATATGGAATAGTGGGAAGTTCCGAAGATAAATTTGGTATAGGATCACAACTAGACTACAGAATATCTTTAGACTATTATAAAAAGAATTTTTTAGATGTCAATAATGTGGATGTATATATTCATACTTGGAGTATTGATCAGCGGAGAGGGCTAGAAGGAGATTACAGACCAGTTCTCTCGCTGTATGAACCACAAATACACTTCAACCCAGATATTCGAACGAATAGTATTCATAGTCGTTGGAACTCTATTCAAAAGGTTGTGCAACTTAAAAAACAATACGAAGAGCATCACAATTTTACATATGATTGTGTTTTCGTTGGGAGATTGGATTTAGCTCTTTTAAGCCCAATAGTACTTGATAAATATGATATGAACTATTTTTATGCGTCTCATTGGAACGATGAGGAGGGGAAAATACGATTTTTAGGAAAGGGTTTTATGGATTTATGGTTTTTTTCTAATTCTAAAAATATGGATTCTTTTGGAAATCTATATGATAATATAAATGCATATACCAATAATGCTCACATTATGTCAAGAGAGCGAGTGGTTGATGTAATAGGTGAATCTAAGATTCGTTACACACTTCGACGTTTTGAAGACCACGACATCGTGAGAAGAGTATTGGGATGTAAAAAATGAGGTTAAACATATGATAAAATTACATTTGGGTTGTGGGTGGAGAGATTTTGGTGAAGAGTGGATTCACATTGATGGCGGCGGCTACAAACACCTAAAGTACCATTCCATAACAGATTTATCACAATTTAAAGATAATTCGGTGGAAGTAATATACGCTTCACATATACTGGAATATTTTGATAGGTTTGAGGTGGTAGACGTTATTGAAGAATGGAAGAGAATTCTTAAGCCAAATGGAAAATTACGCCTAGCTGTGCCTAACTTTGAAGTTCTTTGTGATCTATATCGCGAAGGAACAATAGATTTGAAACAAATTTTGGGACCATTGTATGGAAGAATGCAAATGGGCGATGAAGTTGTATACCACAGAACAACATACGATTTTGAAAGTTTAAAAATCTTATTAGAAACTTCTGGTTTTAAAGAGATAAATTTATATAACTGGAGAGACACCGATCACTCTCAATTTGATGACCATTCACAGGCCTATATTCCTCATATGGATAAAGATAGCGGAACTCTGATAAGTTTAAATATTGAGTGTATAAAGTGAGTTTTAGTGTAATTGAGACATTCGAAAATGAAATAGCTAGTTTCTTTGGTGCCCCACATGCCGTCGCTGTAGATTGTTGCACACATGGTATAGAGTTGTGCTTACGGTATAAGGGTGTGAAACACTTCACAGTCCCAAAAAGAACATATATTTCGGTACCGTTCTTAGCAGATAAGTTAAATATAACTTTTGATTGGAAAGAAGAAGGCTGGCAAGATTATTATGAGCTTGGAAACACAAAAATACTTGACAGCGCTGTATTATGGGGTTATAATACATATATCCCTGGCACCATGATGTGTTTGAGTTTCCAATACAGAAAACATCTTAATTTAGGTCGTGGTGGTATGATTCTTCTTGATGATCGAGAAGCAGCAGATGAGTTAAAGAAAATGTCTTACGACGGCCGGGTACCAAATATTCCGTGGCGCGAACAGGATATAAGTTCAATTGGCTACCATTATTATATGACACCCGAAACAGCAAAGAAGGGGCTAGAAAAACTACCCCTAGCAATTGAGTCGAAACCAAAACAGTGGACAATATTAGATTGGCCAGATTTAACAAAAATGGAAGTTTTTAAATGAAAAAAGCATTAATTACCGGAATCTCTGGACAAGATGGAAGTTATTTAGCAGAGTATTTATTGGAACAAGGGTATGAAGTACATGGGATTATCCGTCGCTCGTCTGTAGCCGAAAATCAAGATAGTAGAATTAAACATCTTAATGATAAAATACAGACATATTATGGTGATATGTTGGACGCTCCATCTCTGACAAAGATTATGATAGATGTCCAGCCGTCCGAGATCTACAATTTAGCCGCAATGAGCCATGTTCGAATTAGCTTTGATATTCCGTCATTTACAATTCAAACAAATGGGCTGGGGGTCTTGAGTCTACTAGAAGCCTATAGAATGTTTGCACCACACGCCAAGTTCTATCAGGCTAGCTCATCTGAAATGTTTGGTAATTCTGTTGATGACGACGGAATTCAGAGGCTAACAACGCCGATGAATCCGGTTAGCCCATATGGGTGCGCCAAGCTTCTAGCATTTAATTTGGTTAGACATTACAGACATGCATACGGACTACACGCTTGTAATGGTATTCTGTTTAATCATGAATCTCCAAGACGAGGATCAAACTTTGTTACCAACAAGGTTGTGAAGGCCGCGACGGAGATCAAAAAAGGACTCAGGGAGAAATTGGAACTTGGCAATTTAGATTCTTATCGTGACTGGGGCCATTCAAAAGATTATGTCCGCGCAATGCATAAGATTATTAATCATGACACCCCAGACGAATGGATCGTAGCAACTGGAGAAACATGGTCTGTCAGACAATTGGTCGAATATGTTTTTAATCGGCTAGACTTAGATTATAAAGACTATGTGGTACAAAATCCAAAATTTATGAGGCCGGAAGAATTAAAATATCTTAAGGGTGATTCTTCAAAATCCCGAGAGGCTTTAGGATGGCGCCCGGAGTACACTTTTCACACAATGTTGGACGAAATGATAGATAGTTGGATGGAAAAACCGTGATCACTTGTGATGTTCTTGGGTACCATCCTGGTACCAACAATGGCTTAGGTAACCAAATGTTTTGTATTGCAGCAACGTTAGGTTTGGCACACAAGAATGGTACATTTGCAGTCTTTCCGGATTTGAAAACAGAACCATATAAATTTTATGGGGAAACGATTTTTTATTCTTTGAGAAAGGGAGGCAATAAGAATTTTACAACCAATGTATACCAAGAACCTTTATATACAAGTACAATTTATAATGAAATTCCATTTGTAAATGGTATGAAGATAAGTGGCCATTTTCAATCTTATAAATATTTTGATTTTTGTAGGGATTTAATTGTCGATAGTTTTAAGCCGCCCGAATCTATGATTAAAGAAATAAATGAAAAATACAAAGATGTGATTGCACTCGACGCTGTATCTATGCACATTAGACGAGGAGACTATATTTCTCTGGCTGATAGCTATGAGATATTAGATGTTGGATATTACAAAACTGCTCTGCACATGATGGGGGAAGTTCAAAAAATTATAGTATTCAGTGATGATATACCATGGTGTAAAGATACATTTGCGTTCCTTCCGGAAGATAAAATATTTTATGTTGAGGGAGAAGAAGATGTGCGTGATCTCTATTTGATGTCTAAAATAAGAAATAACATAATTTCTAATTCTACGTTTTCATGGTGGGCTGCCTATTTGAATAACAATGAAAACAAAAAAGTAATTGGTCCTCGTAAATGGTTCGGCCCGAAGAGGACAAAAAATAATGATGTTGAAACAAAGGATCTTTTTCCGCCCGGATGGATAAGAATTTAATGACCGAGATAGAAAACAAAAGCATTCTTGTAACCGGCGGAAGTGGCATGCTGGGACATGCACTTAGAAACAGGATCCATTCGGCGACTTACTTGTCTTCCGAGGACGGAGATTTGAGAAATAAAGAGGCAACAGAAGCCATTTTTGAATCGCTCAGACCCCAAATTGTGATCCACATGGCCGGCAAAGTGGGCGGGATAAAAGCCAATATGGATCATTTAGGAGAGTTTTATTATGATAATATTATGATAAATACTAATGTCTTAGAGGCATGTCGAAAATTCAAAGTAGAAAAGACCCTATCAATATTAAGTACCTGCGTCTATCCAGACACCGCAACCTATCCTCTCACTGAGGAACAGATCCACAATGGTCGACCACATCGTTCCAACTATGCGTATGCACATGCAAAAAGAATGTTAGATGTGCAATCAAGAGCTTATTGCGATCAGTATGGCTGCAATTTTATTACAGCTATTCCTAATAATCTATTTGGAATGTATGATAATTTTGATCTTGAAAGCTCTCATGTTTTACCAGCTATGATTAGAAAATTTTATGAAGCGAAAAGGGATGATAAAAATGTAACACTTTGGGGTGATGGTTCTCCGCTTAGGGAGTTCACCTATTCGGGAGATATGGCGAAGATTTTGATGTTTTTATTAGAAAATTATGATGAAAACGAACCGATTAATGTGGGGAATATTTTAGAACATTCGATTAAAGAAATCGCAGAGATAATATCTGATATTTATGATTTTAAGGGAGAGATTATATGGGATATATCTAAGCCTTCGGGCCAGTTTAGAAAACCTTCTAGTAATAAGAAATTGTTGGATTTAGGTTGGGAGTCATCAGTCTATACAGATTTTTATACTGCACTCACAACTGTGTGTAAGTGGTTTGAAACTAATTATGAAAACGCAAGAGGAGTTAAATCATGAAAAAAGTTTTAGTAACAGGTGGTTGTGGTTTCATAGGAAGCCACTTAGTCGACTATCTTGTAAAAAGGGGAGATACGTTAGTATATGTTATCGACAACATGGACACCGGAAAAAAGGAAAATTGTAATCATAGTGAAAAGGTAAAATATTTCTTCAAGGACATCCGAGACATTTTTTCCGATGAGAAAATGATTCAAGAATTTGAAGGGATTGAGGTGGTGTATCATCTAGCAGCGCTAGCTAGGATACAACCAAGTTTTGGGCGCCCATGTGAGACGGTGGATGTTAATGTTCGGGGCACGACCGTGGTGTGCGACCTGGCTAGAAAATTAGGTGCGAGAGTTGTTTATGCTGGTTCAAGTTCTTATTATGGTGGAGTATACTTAAATCCTTACAGTTTTACCAAATGGCAAGGTGAAGAGATATGTAAGATGTATTCTGAAGTATACGGTTTAAATACTGCTATTGCTAGATTTTTTAATGTATATGGTGTTAGGCATCCTAAAGAAGGGCCTTATGGTACTATAGTTGGCATTTTTGAAAGACAATTTGTTAGCAATGAGCCCTTAACAGTCACAGGCACCGGCGACCAAAGAAGAGATTTCACGCATGTGTCAGATATAGTCACCGGCCTTTGCGCCATGGCCCAGATACCGCTCAAGGGGGATGTTTATAATTTAGGAACGGGCACAAATCATTCCATTAACGAGTTAGCATCTCTATATGGCACTGATAGAATCTATATTCCAGCCCGACCCGGTGAAGCGTGGGTTACGTTAGCAGACATATCCAAAACTAAAGAAGAACTTAAATGGGCGCCTAAACAGACTTTGAAAGAATATGTGACTTCGTGGGTTAACAAAAACGGTAAACAGAGGCTTTTATGAAAGAAAGAGGATTGCGGCCTAAAATTTTGCAGGCAGCATGGAATAAAAATTTAGAAGTTCGACCAGAACGAGATTGGGAAGATCTTGTTGGAAGAGCAATAATAAAGAGGAAATAAAAATGAGTGAAGAAAAAGACATGCACCTGGCCGACCAGGCTATGGGGGCCCTAATGATGGCCTTGCAAAAATCGCTAATGGAGCAGTCAGATATTGTTCCCGTATTGAAGGGTTTTAAGTTTCGTTTATCAGAGGAGGGACTAGTAGTAATGAACCCTCCTTTGGTCAAACTAAGCGAAGATTTAGAAGAAAATTAGGAGGAACGCCGTGCCGCGCTATATTTATAGATGCGATGTCTGTAAAAAGTATTTCGAAGTCTCTCATTCTATCTCTAAAAAATTAACTGACTGTAAGTGTGGTGA
>Ga0208299_1002149_pt1 | contig 13700 bp, 11 predicted proteins | sample 15_taG_FD_184089 | JGI IMG/M metagenome (GOLD analysis project Ga0208299, IMG submission 184089) | Marine viral communities from the Subarctic Pacific Ocean - 15_ETSP_OMZ_AT15312 metaG (SPAdes) (version 2) | ecosystem: Environmental > Aquatic > Marine > Oceanic | place: Pacific Ocean | collected...
TATAGAAATTGACACAATCCAGGTGGTGTTGTCGTAAATATTCGGAACATGTTGTCTCATCAGACAAATTTAGGTGTTCGAATAGCCCTGGATTAATTAAATCACCTGGGTTTGATGCCTGACGATTCGATTTATGCTGTGTTCTAAACACTTCTGGCTCATAAAACTGCATATTTTCGTCAGTATACCTTCTGCTAACCTCGTTGTAAGAATTGTGAACCACAATCCCATTGGCAACAAAATTGTGATTGTGTCCAGAAATACTTAGGTCGTAGGTGTCCTCATATCCCATAGCCTCTATGGAAATAACCCTTGAGTAGACACCGCCTAAAGGAGTGCCCCGCTTATTACGAGACATTTCTTTTCCGCTATGGATCTTGTAGTGGCAAGGCTTACAGACAGTAATTAGATTGCTAAATTCACGCGCCAATTCTGGAAAATCAACTACCGGCTTAATGTGGTGCGCATGCAACGTTCCGCCCCTTTTCCCGCATTCTTGGCAGATATAGTCATAATTTTCATGAACTCCCTTAGCTTGTTCACTGGTCCATCGTCCAATTGCCGCTCTTTCGGAAGTAACCCCTCCTTTCCAAAAGTTTGAGCGATTACCCGATCGGGCTGCAATAATGGCCTCTCTGTGTTTTTCGGTCATAGGCTTTCTATTTATTTTATAGCCACTTTTGCCCTTATTCCAGACTCCATTTTTCTTGTTGTATTCTTGCATAGCCTCTAGTGGATTAAATTGTAGTCCGTGGCGCTTGAGCCATTTTCTAATAGTGTGATAAGAGCACCCAGCATTGTCTGCAATTTCAGAAACAGATAGTCCCGCTTCTCTTTGTTGTTTAACCCAATCAAATGATCGCCACAACTCCTCTGTGCCATTTGTAAGAAAAAAGGATTCCTTAGACATTGACGCAAGTCCAGTCGAAGCAACCTCTAACCCAACAGCATCTTCAAGTCGCTTCCACCCTTCTTTAGTAAGGATTTTATGATCCTTGCTACAACGCAAGGTTTTCCCATCATCCAAAGTAACCTTAAAAGTCTGCTTTTTACCGCTATAAATTACATCAGCAAGATTACTTACTGTGAACTTCTTTGTGCCTTCATCATAAACGCGCACCAACATATTTTTTATTTTCTTATGATACACCGGGTTATTCCACAGAGCATAAAGCCTTTCCATTGTAAACTTTGCACCCTTATTACCTGTCTGCTTACAGTGCTGACCTTTTCTCCAGCGGGCGGGTCTATTAAAAGTAATCTCCGTGTCACCAGAGAGGCACCACGTTCTGTGTCTGTGATGTTGTGAGCGAACGTAAAGAGGAACAACAAACTTAAATGTTACACCACAGTGTTCGAGGGTGGAAGTATGTCTGTGCTTGATTAAATATTTAATAAGCTTTTCATCCTTTGCCGTTACATCCTCCGACTCTCTACCAAAGGAAACTCTTGCTGAATTTACAACAGTTAGGTCAGTGCCGTAATGTTGGATATATTGTACTCTTCCTGTCGTATCTCCATAGAGATATACTGTTTTGTTATAAATTTTTAGCTCCTTGTATTTAAAGCTTTCAAGCTCATTTTCTATTATTGTTCTCCAAGTTTTATCCATACCATAAGTAGGTAATATCACTCTTTATTTGGGGTCCATTCCCAACTATAATGGGCTTCGGTGGAGGGGCGCCATTCGAACTTTCCATTATGGAAAAACCAAACGTTAATGCCATCGCGACGAATATCTCGATAAGCGAACTCTAAATCATCGAGATTCGTGATGTTAGCAGGAGCGTAAGCTTCATACCAGCCATCCTTGTCGAGATCGTATAGTTCAACGAGTAGGTTTACCTGCTCAACGTCTTCTGTTGATGCAGCGACTTTAATCATTCCGTATTTCCAAGACATATTCTCTCCTAACAGTTATTAATATAACACATCTGGTAGAGATGTCAAGTAAATAAATTACTTATTTGGACCACCCTCTCTTATCACGAAACCAGTTGGCATAATCTTCCATGTCCTTCCCTTTAGCCTCTTTATATTCTTCATAGCTTGCGTAATCATCCTGATCAATCATCTTGAATAGTTTTTGCGCAGATAATCTAGGTTCTCCTGCTCGGTGACGATCCATCAACAGATCTGTAATCAGTGTTGCAATACGTTGCCAGGGGGCTTTATTCATTTGATATCTTCCTAAGTCGGGATCGTAATGTCCAACTTCGGACTCCTTGGGGGGAGTTTCATTATCTAAAATCTCCAAAGCTCTTTCTTTAAAATCTGTGGGGCACTTATCCCAATTGGTATTTCGTTTAATCGCGTCTTTCGTTCTTTCGTTTAAATAAAATTCATCAACATAATAATCCCGATCTTCTTCTCCGAAATCATCAAAGTTCAATTCATCGCGAGATATTTTCCCTCGGTCATCATAATAATCATCTCCGATGGTAACAGCGACATGATATAAATCGTAATCGCCCATCATGATGGTATCTTCATCATCAGCGTTATGAACAAAAACAAGCATAGGGTCCAAACCCCGGTGCCTTGCTTCTTCTGCTATAGCAACTGCAACCATTCCGCAGTTCCCCCAAAGCTCGGGGTCTTCACTGGATTCTGTGAACTTTCGCCAATTTTCAAGTAGGAGTTTCATACTATAAATAGTCTCGTCAGAAGCTTATTCCGGATCTTCTGTTGAGGCAAAAGCATCGTCGATTGCCTGGATTGTGAGTACTCCGCTCCAGCCAGTTATAACCTTCGTAATTTCCATATCTTTATTAATAATATAAAAAGTCGGATAACCTGGAATAGTGTAACCCCGAAGTAGGGTTCTATCTCCGGCAAGAACAACAGACTGCTCGTTGTATAGCTCAAAGTGGGTAGTCCAAGTATTCAAATCTTCTGAAGTTGGAATTTGCCCTGCCATATTACTTGTTAATACTGTAATCCAGACTATTTCCTCTTCCGGATACAACTCTAAAATAGTTTCTGAGTAAAATGATGCTGCTTGGCAGGGCCCGCACCACATAGTTGAGAAGTCTAATATAATAACCTTTTCGTGGTGTTCCCACACCGTATTGATGTTCGCGTCCTTATCCTCGAATTCAAAGTCACAAGCGATATCACCAACTGCTCCGCTACAATCATCGGAGTTAAATCCGCTTAAATGCGGAGTGCAACAAGGTAGTAGCGAAAATAATAAAAATAAAACTTTAAACATTTTAGTTCCTCCGTATAAGTAAATAGATAAAAATACTAAAAGTTGTGTCTATCTCCGTGATTTCTCACCCGATATCGGTCAACATCCCAGTCAATTGATTCCCTCTCTAGCATTAAAATTTCTCTTTCCAAATACCACTTGGCTTTTCTTAAATCATGGACAGGATCATCAACCTTTTTTGCCGCTCTTGCGATATATTTGGTGACACTACCTAAATTAAAATTTAGATCCCAATCATTGATCACATCATTTAACTCAAACTCTGATTCTTTCACTACTCTTTCCTTGGCTACAATGGTTTATCAGCAACATCGACTTTCTTAAAACAAAAAAATGTAATCTCAAACATTATAAAATTCATGAAAATCCACGAAAACTTTAAATTAGGTAGATACTTGTTCGAACGGTTTGCGCTAGCGGACAGAAGGTTAAGGATAAATAATTTATCAGGATGCCTGCTCTTTAGGCAGACAAGCAAAGCCCTAAATCTTCCCTTTCCTTTCCTGAATTTCATCTAACTACTCTTCTTCTGGATCTAAAACTGCGCTTTCCAGTAGTACTGTTTTGCCCCTAGATGTCGCATATTCCTCTATTGCTGCCCTTATCACCTTTTCAAATCGTTTGCGGCTCCACCTCTTTAGGTTCTGACTTTCAGTAAACCACGATTTAAAGCCGTCGTCGTATTTAAAATGAATCGTAGCTGTATTATCTTCATTCTCTACGATTTCAGTAACTAATAAAGTTTTACGAGGTGCTGTCTGTGTCACTTAAGACCCCAACAACATGATTCTCCAAAATAAGAGAAACGACTTCCCCTTCGACCTCGATGTCTTCAATCATTTGTGATAGAACTAGGGCATGTTGGCCTCTCTGAAAAGAAGGTCTTGTATCCGGCGACAGTTCGAGAATTTCTACTACTTCATGCGTGTTTTTGGGAGCCTCATAACCTTCCGGAAGTACGAGCCCCATGTTCTCAATCGATTCTTCTGTTGTTGGTTGTCTTCGAATTTTCAAATATCTATTTCTTGGTATTAGTGTCACTACTTCTCTCCTGTTCTCTATAAATATAACACATTTTCAAACTTTGTCAAGTAAATTATCCACATTTGCTGAATCCGCAGGACTTGCAGGTTACACACCCTTCCATGTATACTAATGTGTCTTCGGCGCTACAGCTTTCGCAGGTTTTATCACTCGAACATTCCCCATCCTCAATGTATTGCTTTAGTACTCTTGAGATGCACCTTACAAAACTAAACATATCGCTGTTCTTGTCTTTAAGTAGCTGCTCAACGGTATATTTGATAGATGCTCCGTGACGCAAAGATAGAGAGATAAGGCGGGTTGTAGCTGAGTGGTTGGGGTTATCAAAGACGTTTACAATGTCCCTTACGGTGCCACGATCTCCGTTATTACCAAATATAAGATCATATCTTCCGTTTCTGGATTTATACGATGTTTTTTCAATTCTCCCTGCAACATACTTTTTGGGGATCTCGACAAGATTGGAAAGTCCACCAAAAACCTCATATGGCTTGCCGTCCATCAGTCCGATAAGAATAATCCAGCGTTCGCCCTGTATTGTCGTGTGATGAATGTCGCACTCTAGAACCAGGGGGCGCTTTGGAGCAGAATATTGTGGAAATGCCGTGGTTCGCTGTTCCTCGTTTGATAGCAGTACTCCTGTTCGCGAGCCGTCGCGATAAATTGTAAACCCCTTGCATCCAGACTTCCATGCTCGGAAATATACATCAGAAACAAGTTGCTTGGTTGCATCAGCAGGAAGATTGCATGTCTTTGATATTGCATGACAAACCCACCTTTGGGCGGCTGCTTGAAGATCTACAGACGCTTCCCAATCAATATCGTTGGAAGTCGCCTTGTGGTAGGGAGAATTCTCAATCCCTGTTTTATCAGAAACGTTCATCCACTTTCGATAGTTGTGATGATAGACCTCATATTCTTGCCACCTATCGCCCATATCATCGACGAAATCGGCAACTGTATCTGTTTCCGAACTATCTAGCTTGCGGCGGCGCTTATATTCTAGTAAGTATGCTGGCTCGATTCCAGAAGTAGTTTGAGTGAGGATCGAAACGCTGCCGGCTGGTGCCGTAGTTGTCAAAGCGATGTTTCGGCGTCCGTATTTATAATAGAGTTCTTTTAGTTCATCATCAGAGTTGACTACGCGCTCGATAAAGGGGTTAGAACGCTCCTTATCGAAGGAAAAGGCTGGGAATGCGCCTCGTTCCTTGGCGAGCACACAGGATGCTTTATAGGCGTTTATAGCCATGGTTTTATATAGCTTTTCTACAAACTCTATTGACTCGGCGGAACCATATCTGATATTTAGTGCTGCCATGGCGTCAGCAATGCCAGTTTGTCCTAAGCCGGTCCTGCGGGCTTGGAGGCAGTTTTCTCTGAATATCTTCCACAAATCGATTTCGGTTTGTTTAGATTCTGGTGTTTCGGGGTCTCTTTCAACTTTTGCTAAGATACGATCGATACACTCGACCTCGATATCAATAACATCGTCCATTAGTCTCTGTGCTTGTTGAACTACCTCTCCGTATCTATCCCACTGGAAGGATGCGCTGTCCTCGAAAGCATTTTCTACAAACCCAAAAGTGTTCACTAGCATTAAGCGACACGAATCGGTACCCATGGCGATCTCGCCACAATTCTTGATACAAATCCCAGATGAGTTAGTAAAGTTCTCATCCTTGTGAGAGGTTATGACATGATAGTTGTTGTTGTCATCAACTGTCAAGTTATATACATCTCTATAGCCTGCGCTCTCGACTGATACAACCTTGTGATTGTTAATGACTAGATTCTTAAAGTTATCCCAATTCTCAAAACGAAACTTGTTGGATATTGTCTGAGGATAGCCGTTCTTTTTGGCATATTTTTGCCACGATCTAACACTAAATTTGCCTTCTTTCAAATATAGATCCCTTGCTGCTTTCAGGATCTGCTCGTTTGTGTGTCCAGTAAACTTGGGATTTGATTCTCCTGGGTGAGAGGCAAACTTAAATTTCCAGCTATCTGTCATCCGGTGATAGGGGTTGTTTTTGCCTCTCATTAGTCGTGCATGCAACTCTCGGTGGTCTTCGTGCAGCATAGCCTCTAGATTATCAATATTATCATTAAAGGAATTGTAATCTCGATGATGTATCGCATAGGTTTTAGGGTTGACTTGTCCTTTATGAAACTCGTGAATAAGTCGGTATTGGCGACGGTTGCGACAAATTCCACCGGTCATCTTTTTCCCTGTTTGGGATATTTGTCGATAATTATTTGAATTAAAGCTGTTAAACGGAAAGATAGAATCTCCGAACTGTAGATCTCTAATTTTAGTGTATGTACCGTCCTTTAGAAGTACCTTGTGACCAGGGGTGGCTATTAAGCTGCTGCCGTCATCAAGAGTAAGCTTACAAACTTCAACTTTTTCTCCAGTTTTTCTAGGATTCCTGGCCATCTTAATCTGTATTTGTCCGCTTTCTATATCAGTAGAATATACCGGAACATCATCGCCCTGCTCTGCCAGATCCTGTATTTTTACAGCATTTCTGCCGTCTGCTACTGCTATTAAGGTTTCTCCTATAACACAAGGATTGGTTGATGTTGTCCTAAATTCCTCGTATGCATCGGACGGAGTGTTTGTTATTACGTTGTCCCAAAACAGGATACCGGGTTCTGCCGACTGGTGTGCTGATTCTACAATTTCATCCCAAAGTTCCTTTGCAGACACCATTAGGGAAACCTTTGGAGTCTCGGAGTTAACCGGGTAGCGAAGCTCAAACTCTGTATTGCTATCGACAGCATTCATAAATTCATCAGATACGCGAATAGAGATGTTGGCGCCTGTTACCTTTTTGAGATCACGCTTGATATTAACAAATGTTCGGATATCAGGGTGATGAACGGAGATAGTGAGCATCAGTGCTCCACGGCGACCGTTTTGGGCCACTTCCCTGCAAGAATTGGAGAAGCGCTCCATAAAGACGCCAATTCCATCAGTTGTTCTTGCTGCGTTCTTGGTGGGTTGCCCATGGGGGCGGATATTGGATATATCGAAGCCAATGCCGCCTCGCCTCTTGGCTATCTGGACAAGCTGTTGATCTGTTTTGAGGATTCCTCCATATGAGTCTTCTGGCGGATCAATGACATAGCAATTTCCCACAGTCTGAAGATAGAAGGGGTTTCCAATCGTACTCATAGGGGAGCCCTGCGGTACGATATTTTTGAAATCTGAAAATAGCTCCCGAATTTTATTTTGAGACATTGGATTTGGGTACTTTTTCTCTATACGGGAAAACTCCTTTGCAAGACGGTCGTGCATGTCAGACGGGGTTAATTCCAGAAAGTTGCCGTCCAAATCCCTGAGGGCGTATTTCGTCATCCACACGTTCGTGGCTAGTTCGTCTCCCTTAAAATATTCTAGTGTTGCTGCCTTTACTTCCTCTTCGTTATGCATTCGCCGGCTCCTTTTTGCTTCCTTTCTTGAATTTCTTATACTTTGTTACTAGCTTTTCTTCCTGCCTTTTCTTTGCGTTTTCAGCGATATCACCGATTGATTCTCCTGAAGACGGATTAACATCGATATATACTCTAGAGTAGTCCATGATGGACGGATAGATTATCCCATCTGGTCCGTTGCGGTTCTTTGCAATATACATTTTTCCGGCATTAACTTCTTTCTCTTCCAAAGTTCTAGAAATTGTGAAGATGAAATCAGACACGAAACACTTATTAAACGCCTCCGAAATTGATTCCATAGTGATGATTTCAGCGTTAATTCCAGACCTATTAGTTTGAGATGCAGTCCAAACACAGCAGTCATATGCCTGCGCCATGCCTCTCAACTCTTCATAGGTTGATTCCAATTGGTGTCGCCTTTCTTTAAGATTTGATCTCTGAGATAAGAGATCTGCGTAATCCACTAAAATCATATCTGGCTTGAAATTCTTAACTTTAAGTTTTTCTAGGTGTGCCTTAAGAGTTTCTACTGATGCTGATTTAGTTGGGTATTCCTTAATAATTAGTTTGCCCAAATCTTCTTCTTGAACTCTTTCATAAATTTGTTCTTTAAAAGTCCAACGGTCTTTCAGTGGCACACCTGTCAGACAAGAATCAAATCTTGATCCGACAACAGTATCAGCCAACTCTAGGGTATAATATACAACAGATTTTCCTGCTTTGACTGCCTGGGTTCCCAAGTGAACCAAACATTGGCTTTTGCCTCCTCCTGTGGCAGCGATGACAACTCCGAGTTCTCCCTTGCCCATGCCTCCAGAAGTAATCTTGTCTATCTCTGACCAGCCCGTAGTGATGGGGTTCCTTGATTTTTCTTCAAACCTTTTTTCAAAATCCAAAACAAAATCATGTCCATAATTACTATCTAATCCAAGATTGGCGGCGCCTGTGATAACACTTACCACTTCTTCGAATGAAGATTCCTCAAGTAAAGGAATCGACTTTAACATTGCTTCTTTAAGCTTTTGCTTTTTACAAAAGTCGAGAGCAGTTTTCTTTACATACTCGGAGTGTTCATCTTCAAATCGAGATATCCTAGCGTAGAATTCACGAAGCTGCCGCTTGACAGTATCCGATTGGTTCGCAAGCTTTGTTCTTAGTAGCGACTTCATGACGCTATCGCTTGGATGAGTTTTAAACTCTTCTCGGTAATCCTGGATAAGAGAAACAAACGCTTGAAGATATTTTTGCTCGAAGAAATTCATGTCGAGCACTTCAAATATTTGATCTGCGAAGGGTCTGTCCTTAAGAACTAGATGACAAAGTGATTCTTGAAATTCTTTACCAAAACGACTAAAGTCGTCTCTCTTAATGGTGCTCATGGCTTCCCCTAATACATAGAATATAACCTACGGGAGACGTTGTGTCAAGAAACTATTTCTTATTTGTTATAATACATCTGAATCTAATGAACAGGTCTATAGCATTAAGTTCTCCGAATCCGTCCTTTGACATTAGTTTGATAACTTCTGTTTTATTAAACTCTGGTTTAAACTCTTCCACTGCATAATCAATTTTTTGTTTTGCTTGAACTGACATTGCTGGTGAGTATAGTTGCATGATTGAATAGTTTTCCTCAATCAATTTTTTGTTCTCAAGGATTCCAACGTGTACTTTTGCTGGTTTTTCTTCTTCCTCACATGCCTGATAGAGTTCTCCAAATAGAATGTCCCTATCTTCTCCGAAGAACTTAAAGCGCTTGCTGATAGTTGGGAGACCTACTCCCTTAACGCCAGGAAGATTATCTGACTTGTCGCCGTCGATGGCCCTTGCTAAAGCAAAGTTTCTAGGGTGAATCTGGTATTCTTCAAGCAGTGTCTTCTCTGTGACAACAACTGCATCGGCTCCCTTTGACGGAGACGGACGATAGACAACCGTGGTGTCATCGCAAAGCTGGAAAAAGTCTTTGTCTGAAGAGACGATTACCTTTTGATAATCTGCATATCTTGGATGCCTGGAGACGTAGGCAATCACGTCATCTGCTTCGATATTATCAACCATGAGATTGATGACTGGCATACAGTTAAGCATCTCTGCCAACTGGACTCTTTGCCAAATCATATTTTCTTTTGTTTCTTCCTCGGTCATTTGTACCTCTCGGCGGTTAAATCGCAGAGGCTTTCTGCCTGCCTTATAGCCCTTGTTGATCTCGCGTCTTTTCTGAGAGCCTCCTTCACCATCCCAAATAAGCACAATCTCATCTGGTTTGATAAGCCTGCAAAGCTTCTGGAGGCTTTTGATAAATCCCTTATAGCCTCCGATGGGTGCTCCGTTTGATGACATGCTTGGATCTACCAAATATGATCTAAAATAAATGTTAGTGCTGTCAATGATCATTGCTCTTTTCATAGCTTCAATATTCCCATTTCTTCTTCGTTAATTGTATAATACACTTTCTTAACTCCTGCGTTCTTTAGGGCTCTCTTGCACATTGGGCATGGCTCCGACATTAAGAACGTGCCTTTATTACTAATTCTTGCAACATACAGTATTGAACCAGTTGTCTTGCTTCTATCAATGTTGTGAATGCACCCTACTTCAGCATGCTTGGTGGCATGTCCGCGATCTCTGTGGCGGAACCTTGCAGCCCACAGCTTCAGTGCATTTTGGTTCATTGAGTGAGAGATGACGCTGCCCCCTTTCACGAGGACAGCGCCGTGCCGATGTTGTACACAAGATTGGTTCTGACTAGCAACCTTTGCTGCCATTGTCAGATATTTCTTATGTCTCGCTGTTATTTCCATCTATTCAATCTGGATGTCGGCGGCGTCACTATCGTAGAAAGAGGATGCTTCCCCGATTCTCTTATCAAACTTCATAATGACTTCATCCTCCATTACTTCGTATACTCTCTGTCTAAATTTATCGTCTTGTAATTTGTTAACCCAGTTCTTTGCCTGGAATTTGTCCTTTGTGCCGTCGCCGTACACTAGAGAGAACCATGCACCAGTTTGCTCTATTGATTCGGTGCCCTTGATGGCGTCGAAAAGGCTTTCGTCATCTTGAATGCCGATGTCTGCGCCCCAAAGAATGCGAAAGTTACATGCTCTGTTCTGTGTTCCGAAGCGTGACTTTTCAAGTCTTACTTTTACTTCTGAACCGATTTGAAACCCATTGTCGTCTAGGACTCTCGAAGCTTTCGCCTTTCTCCCAGTGAGCCAAATGCGTAGTGAATATGTGTATATCATTGCCTTGCCGCCAGGAGTAACATAGGGAGTTGTCATGGCCTCAGAGGGTGATCGGGTGATATTGGCTTTAAGCTGGTTTAATACCAAGAATGTTGATTGACTATTTGCAATTGGAATAGTAAGCTTTGACATTCCTTTGGCTAAGATTCTAGCCTTTACTGCCATCGATGATTGCGGATTGAAGTCACCTTCGATGTCGCTGATGGCTGGTGTGAGTGCTAGTGAATCCCAGATGAAGAGAAACTTCTCTCCTGTTCCTAAGAGTTCCTCGATACTTTCTAGGACTTGTTCAACTGATGTTGCCTGGATATATAGAAGTTCCTTGACATCGATACCGGTATCCTCTAGGAAATCCGGACTAATGGCAGATTCAGAATCAAAGTATGCTACTCGAATGCCCATCTTTTGGGCGTTGGCTGCGATCTGGCATGCCATGTATGACTTACCTGTTGATTCAAGTCCTGCAATTTCGACAACTTTGCCTACAGGAATTCCTGCTAGTTTGCCTCGACAGATGATTGAATCTAGCCAGCGTGAGCCGGTAGGGATCCACTCTTTTACCTCTGTTGGGTTATCTTCTTGGAGGTTGTGGGCAATGTTAAGCCCTGCCTTCTTGTTGAGTTTTGCTCTTAAGTCAGCAGCGGATAGCTTGCCTGCTTTTTGTTCTTTTGCTTTTGCCATTGAAAATCCTGTTATTTATACTTATAATATAACATAGAAGGGTTGATGTGTCAAGTAATTATTGATTAATTTTATCATAACAATGATCGTTCTCAATTATGTTCTGGCTGTGGATTTCTTTATTTGTAGGGATCGCCGCTCATCTTGAGGCTTGATGCTAATTTCTCTGATTCAAATTTAAATCGCATCTTTAGCACCCTTACGCTGGTGCCGGCAGATACAGCTTCAACGCCGATGGAAGCTTCCCAATCCTTTCCGTTTCCCTTCTTTTGAAACCTAAAAGAATCAGCAGACATCAGGGCTTTAAACTGATCATTGTTATTTGGATCGTTCACTGAGGCGTTATACCCTCTGGAAGCAGTGCCTCTTCCTGTGACTTTAATATAATATGGGTAAAGGTCGCCGGCGTCCATCCATTTATTCAGTATGTGCTCGCGAACATCATCGACGCTCATACCTTCCAGGTGTGCCAATAAGCTATCCCTCAGTGTTTTCAACATCAGTTTGCCAACTTTTTCTGTTTCTGTCCGGATCTTGGCATGGTGGGGGGTTTTAGTTCTTAGCCACTCTTTGCGTTTTTTTTGTGTCAGTTTCGGTACACCTAACCTATCCAAAGCTTCCTTGTCCATTTCTTTTAGGGTCGCAAGCAAATCAATGTTTAGGGAGGCGGCGAGGGCTCCAACGCCGGGGTTTTTAAAACCAACGTCACCCGACGATTGCTTCATAGACTTGAGAGAGACGCCCAAAAACTTTTTATCGTCAAACTGCAAAAGTATGTCAGTGGGATTACCCGGCGAAGCTTCCTGGAAATCCCCATTACCAAGAGGTAACCGAGAAGCATGTGCCAAAATATTTGGTCTTGCTGTCCACCACACTTTTTCAATTTTTCCATCCCAGCCGTTCTCTATAGCCCATTCTAAAGTGGACTCGAATGATTTAACGGCGCGTTGATATTGATCTTCATATTCGGATTTTTTGAGCTTGCTCGTTTTTTCTTCTAATACAGCTTCGGCTTCTGAGCCGTTTATAAACCCGTGCTCAAAAGTATTCCCGGCCGCAACATAGGCAAAAAGAATCTCGTTAACATCAGCGCCGTGAGTATTTTTCGATTCGCCCATTGCCTTGCGAAAGCTTTCTATGATAGGTTTCATTTTCATTCTCCTATAATTAGTTTATCGTTTATTATACATCGAGTTATCCCTCGAAAGCTCTGTAATTTCCTCTGTTTTTCCGGTGGGATACAGTATGCAAGACTTTCTCTGAAGCCGGGGATTGGCATCCCAAGAATCCTGAGAATCCTGAGAATTGGGCAGCGGTTTGTCGAAAATAACCATATTCGGTTTGCCGATGCGCGTGTTTCTCATGGCGCCAGATTCGTATTCTTGAAAAATATCACGTCCCGGCTCGGTGATCCTGGAGAGTATGATTCGATTAAAACCAGAGGAGGGGCGGTCTTCACCCGTAATCTGGTTGTACTTGTTCATCGCGTCACCGGGGTCATTGCCTTCCACCTTCCCCATCACCCTTTGGGTCTTAGTTTTGGTTTTGATCTGAGTGTCGGTGAGAATCAGAGACTCTGATTCGCATGCTTCGCGTGCTTCAATATATTTAACAATTCGTTCTGCTTGTTCCGGACACATATAGATGGGGTAATCAAGATGACCAATATTATATCCGTCATTTCTTCCTACTGACTGATAAACGTCAGCGTCGTTGCGCCCAGTCTTGGACTTTGTATCCGCTTCATACCAAACGCGAAAGTGATCCTTACACAGAGTTTTTCCTTGTTTGTAAGACCGCACAATGATGAGGATCGTGTTTTCATCTGGTGGCTCTTCTAGGAGAGATTGAAATTCCGGGATATTTCCTTCCGAACTAAGGAACACCTTGTATTCGATTCCTGCTCTAGACGCAGCCTCTTCAAAGAGTTTGCGATCCCTATTAACCGTAACGCGAAAAACCATATAGCCGGGGCTATCATAGTGGGTGTTATCAAGCTCTTCCATCAAGTCTTGAATCGCATCCCTATAGTCGGTGTCCGAACATAGATGAGTGGGCAGCCGTTTGATGTGTTCTTT
>Ga0208299_1002152_pt1 | contig 13687 bp, 27 predicted proteins | sample 15_taG_FD_184089 | JGI IMG/M metagenome (GOLD analysis project Ga0208299, IMG submission 184089) | Marine viral communities from the Subarctic Pacific Ocean - 15_ETSP_OMZ_AT15312 metaG (SPAdes) (version 2) | ecosystem: Environmental > Aquatic > Marine > Oceanic | place: Pacific Ocean | collected...
GACTATTACAAAAAATGGATAGATACTCAAACAAACTTATGAGCGAGGACGAAAAGATCGAGTTCATGCAAGAGATCGTTGATAACGGCATGGTTTGGGAGATGCATGAGAAATATCGTAACGAAGCCAAAACCCTTATTGGTGTTGGAAAAGTCGTTGATATGACTTTGCGACGTGTTGAACGTGACGATACAGGGCATGTCCTAACTGGTCCATGTTTTGAGGAGTGCTGCATCAAAACCGCACCAAAAGACGCTGGAGGGTATAACCCATTTGACACAAGCATTTGCGGCTAAGGGTTTAACACTGTCCGGTCGATACCTGGCTCGCATAGGATGGCGAGTCGATGGGTCGCAGGGTTTACACAGAAAAGATTATTTATTTACATTTTATTGTTGACATTTTGTGCCCGATGCGAGATAATAAGGCATAAACAATTAGGAAAGAAAGGAAACAAAAAATGATATTTAAACTAGAGAAAATTAAACCAGGCTCAATCGTATGTGATGCGAACGATCCAAAAAAACTTTATCGCATAATCGAACATTTGACAATCTTTGATGGTTTCGACCTTGGCTATGCCTATGGGGAAAACGATCAATTTGCATATGGCGAAACCAAGCGCATTTGCCGAATGAAATCACTTGAGAATGATCGCGTTTATCGTTATCCTTCCACCAAAAAAGTGATCCTGCTGGAAACCCCAGACGGACACATAACCTATGACGCCATTGGTCGAATTTCACAAAGGGAATATCAACGATGAAAACCATTAAAAAATTTAACGTCCCAAATTACCCGACCCGACGAGAGGTCCAAGAATTTGTAGGGTTATCCGTGCTGAGTTTCTTTGGTATCACTGTCCTGCTGTATGCTCTCATCGGTTAAGGGTATACACAGAAAAGATTAAAATAATGCACTTTCCAGGGTTATCCCCACTTGCGCAATCTTGAAAAGTGTTATATAATACTTACATAAACATTAGGAAATTAGGAGTTAGAATGAATCTTACAGAAATTAAAAACATGAACAAAAACGAATTGATCGAATATTTGGATCTTTACAGCGTTGAATTTTATCCCGATGAATCAAAGCGATCCCTTCGATTGAAAGCAATCGATCTGTTTTGGACATTGAAAGACAATAATGGTTTCGCCTTTGAAACCGTTCAATCATTTTAGGACTAGGAGAAACACTTATGAAAGTTAAATCAATCGGATCAAATCAAACTGAAGTTAGCGCCAATGGTTGCAGGGTATTGTATAGTTATGAAACCCCTGTGGCCTTGGAAGCTCCTTCGGGTAAATACTATAAGACTGACCAGAAGTGGAGTGTGACTACATCGAAACACATTAACCGCTTTGTCGGTGGAAGTCCTATCCTGGTTTCCCAGGATCTCCTAGACGATTGGCAGAATGGGGATTTTGCTTAATCGTTGTTCCTAATGCGGCTAACCCTTGTCAAGCAAAATCGACACACAGACCGAAAAAAGTTTGATGAGGGTTAGCCCCCTTCGGGGACCGGGGATACCCCGGCGATGTATGTCCCACCCACCTAGGGGATACCCAGGCGGGCGTCTTAATCAATTCACGATATTTTTAAAAACCCCGAAATCTAAAATCTTGAAAAATGCTCTCCGCATTTAAAAAGCACTATACATTATGTTATACTAGAAAAAACCGCCAAAAAAAATCCGGGGGACAAGAAAAGAAAATGAGTGAATGTTTAAATTGTGGAAAACAAACAGAAACAAATCAAAGAACCGGCAAACCAAAAAAATATTGCAGCAAAAAATGTAATCAAGATTATCTTTACGAACAAGAAAGAAAACAACACCCGCGTTATAATGATCCGACTTGGAAAAACCAAGCCAAAATCGAAGACAAGCGCAGGCAAAAACAAAAAGAAAAATACGATTGGTATAAGGCGAATTGGTACACAGTTGAACGTATTGCACAGGAATTCGGGACATCAAAACACACAATTCACCCAAGGGCAAAAGCCGCAGGCATAAAACCAACAATAGTTGGATATAAAGCACCAACCGCGTTTTGGTCGCCAGAAGACGCAAAAAGAATCGCCACAATAAACGAGCAAATAACACCAATACCAGAAGGTTACTTAACAAAACCAGAAGCAGCCCAATATTTGGGAATAACAAAATCTACACTTGGACAATATGGTGCTAACTACGGACACCCTCCAAGCATTGAATGGCAACAAACCCATGGACACAAAACAACTCAAAAACTTTACACCAAAAGTGATTTGGATGAGTGGAAAGCGCACGTTGAAAAAAAACGCCAAGAAAAAACCGCAGAAACAAAAAAACGCCAAGCAGAACGTCGGCAGCTAAGAGAACAAGGAAAACTCCAGAAACAAAAAGATTTTGAAGAAGCAACCAAAGATTTAGTGACACTCCAACAAGCAGCAGAAATAATGGGATATAAAGGCACTCAACCCGGTCCTAATGCAAAAAACAAACTAACTCGAATTATTCTTGAAGGACACATGCCATGGGCTTGGTATAACAAAAAAGAAGTTTTAAAAGCGGCCAAAGAATTGGAAGCCGAACGAGAAGAAGAAAAACGCCTATATGAAGAAAAATGGAAGGATTACGGAAGAAGTAAAAAAGTCCCACTCAGAAAAACCAATTGGACTGACGATCAAGAATATGAAAAAAAATTAAAACAAAGAATAACTGAGCTTGGTCCAAGCCCAAGCGTTAAAAAACATAAAACGCAGCTTGAAGCCTGGAATGCGAATGTTGAACTTATGCGGCTTTATGAGGAAGATGGCATTATTACAAAACTTCTTTGTAAAGACTGCAAAGAAGAACTCCCATATTGGAAGTTTTATGTCGAATTTAAAAGTGGCTCGAAACGCAATGGTCGCCGGAAGCAATGCAGACCGTGCAGCTTAAAAAGACGCCATTCGCATAATAAAAATCCTAGAAAAAAATCAAAAAAACAAATTTTTCCAACATATTTTGCGATGAGCATAAAACAGTCGCTTGGTTCTAGGCAAAATGAATATTGCGAAATGAGCAATACTTTAATATGGAACAAGATCGAAGAACTTTTGGGATATAATCGTCAACAGTTTGTTGAACATATTGAATCACAACTTGAACCTTGGATGAATTGGGATAACCACGGTCGAAATCCCACCCTAGATAACCCCAAGTGGCAATTAGATCATGTTATAGCCAAATCTTCTTTTAATTATATGTCGATAGAGGACGAAGATTTCAAAAGATGTTGGAGCCTCGAAAATCTTAAACCAATTGGGGCATTCTTGAACTTAATAAAAAGTGATAAAGGTTTGCGGCAAGGAATTAATGCTAGTTATCGCAAAGGTTTGAAAAGTGGGGCATTATCGGGAATATGGACATTCCTGCCTTATTCCATCCAAGATGCGAGAGAGCATTTTGAAAAACAATTTCTCGATGGGATGAATTGGGATAACCACGGTCAACTATGGGATCTTGAACATATTGTCCCACAAGCGGCATTACCGTATACATCGACAAACGATATTAATTTTAAAAAATGTTGGAGGTTGGCAAACTTGAAGCCGCTTATGAAAACCCTTAATTGCGCGAAAGGTTCTAAATATAATAATAAAATTCACATATACAATGATGTGTAGGGGGGATTACCCCTTAGTTGCGGGAGAGAGAAAATTTCCCGCGAACCTTCCGATGGGGCGAAAATAAAGTATGAGATTTAAATTCGACATAGGCGACCTTGTAATATTCCAACAGGCGGGAATGAGCGCAAAAGCCTGGGCAATAGGCGAGAACGACTCGCCCTATATCACAGCAATCATTCTGCATCGTGAAGTTAGAGCCGAAGCAGATCCAATCAACATTTATCAAGCCCACGGATGCGACGGACGCAAACATTATGAATTGCGCGAGAAAAAGCTGGCACTCGTGGCAAAAGTTAAAGATTAAAAAAACCACCAAAAAAAATTACGAAATTAAAGATTGACAAAAATAGCCAAATATGAGATAATTTGGGTATGAAATTGATTGACGTAAAGAATGGTTACTACTTCATTTTTCCGAAGAATCCATGCAAAATTTATCAAAGAATTTGCGATATAACGGAACAATATATCAACCTTCGAGATCGATCCAGATCGCGAGTCAAAGTCGAAGCCAAACTTATTAACAATGGCGAATCGTATTTGTTCACCGACCCCAAGAGGACGGAAGTAATAGGATTGGGGAAATAATGGAGAAAGAACAATATAAAGTTGGCGATCTTGTCAAAGGATTATTTGGTCAAGCCCAAGCATATAACTATGGAATTGGAATTATAGTCCAGCACAAGAACCACACTCCACATGTTAACGCTTATCGAGTGCATTGGTCAAACTATCACCCAACATGGGAAGCTGGGCGACAATTATTATTGGTGGCAAGAGCATGACAAACACTTGGGATTATAAAAAAGGCGATTTAATTGAGGTTGAGAAACTTGGCTGGCCAATTGAAACCGGCGTTGTTACCGGGTTTAGAGGGGATGGTCCCAGAAAATATTGGGAGTGGGTTGGCACCAGTGGTAAGACTATGTTCTTTTTTGAAGTTAAAACACCGTTACAAGAAGATTTTAAAATTAAAGTATTGGCGAGGTTATAATGTTTAAAGTTGGCGACTTGATAAAACTTAATTATTCTGAACATATTGGAATTGTGATAAAGAAAAGTGAACTTGGCAAAGCGAATATTGCACCAGTTTATTCTTATCATATCAAATGGGCAGTTGGTGAACCCTTCACGTGGGAAATTGCCAGAAATTTAACATTAGTTGCAGGAGTTAATAGTGCAAATGTTTAAAGTTGGCGATTTAGTTCAAATGGACAACCAGTTTGATCTCGATAGGCACCCGCCTATGGGAACTTATGGAATTGTGGTTGATGTGGAAAATTGGGAGCAAGAAATGCCTGATGGAAATTCCGAAAATAACGAACTGCTCTATGATGTTGATCAATTTGTGCGCGTACATTGGGCGCATCACAAAAATCACGATGATCAATGCTATATCGACGCATCCTTGAAAAAGGTTTCGGAAGTGTAATGTTTAAACCTGGTGATCTCGTTGGTTTGATGGTACAAAATGATTGGCAAGAGTTTCAATTGACTGAACAACGTGGAATCGTGATATCCTGCAATCAAGAATGGGGCAAAGCTGTGGTGGTGTGGTGTGATGCCAAGCAGGGAACTGAATTTTTCGAAGATCTTAAATTGATTGCTTATGGAAAACGTAATGATTAAGAAAGCAGAATGTCAAAATTGCGGCGAACCTTATAATTATAAACGTAAGCAGTTGGGCTACAATACTTGTTTAGATTGTGGTAACATTGATGCCATGCAAGAAATATTAAGAAAAGCGACTTGCGTTGCCCCCGCATTTAACAAAGGCGGATACACATACATCCACTCGCCACAAGATGCAAAGGATGCCGGAAGATGAAAGTCATATTTAAAGTTGGCGATTTGATCGAACACACAACATTACTTGGAAAATTAAATCGCGGATATGGCGTTGTTGTTGATGTATTACCCATTGATTATGATAAAATTAATACAATTAAGTGCGCTTGGTATGATGGTAAGCAATCTTGGATCCACAAAGGTCAATTAAAATTAATTGCAAGGGGTCAAGATGGAAAACCATCATAGCCAAAAAATAGGCAAATTACGCAAACTTTGGAAGGTGATTAATTTTGCGGGCGTAACCTTGTTCGCGGGGCGATATGGTGAATCTTACCGCTATATTTTAAAAAATCGGATAGTGAAAGCCATTTTAGCCCCACCTGAAGGATAAGTTTATGAAAGCTCCTTCAACAAAATTTAAAATTGGTGATTTAATTGTCTTTCCCCAAGACGTTCGGATTGATCCTGAGAATGATTATGGAATTGTGGTTGATATTACTTTTGGCAATAACAAACACGCTTATTATTATCATATTCATTGGGCTATTGAAGGTGAAGCAACCGTTGAAGATTGGGATTTTGCGGAAGAAAAATATCTGTTAGTAAGCCGTCCGTAGTATTTATAGTATGCGGGACTTTGAAGTTGGTGATCTTGTAGAAGTCAAGAAAAGCAATGACTTAAGTCCTACGTTGCGTTTTTACCACGATAAGCAAGGAATGATTGTAAGATTAACTTCTGAAAGTATGCACGGTGGAAGTGTTTTTCTGAGGGAATGGGAAATCTTGTTTGCTAATGGTAAACGCGCATCATTTAAAAGTTATGAATTAAATTTAATCTCAAAATCAAGGATATCTGAAAAATAAATTGACAAAACTTTGAAAATATGATATAAATAAAGACATTATTGTAAATAAGGAAAACAATATGAATAAAAACAAAAACTTATCTCTTACATTAGACGAATTAAGAATATTAGATAACGAACTATATGTTTCTCAATGTAAACTTTCAAAATTTAACTTATTGCATGTAGACGGTTCTATACCTTCTCAAGAACAACTAAAATATAGAGATATCGTAAATGGGTTGCGATCAAAAGTTGGCGTTCTTCTAAAAAGAGAAACAATTAACTTGCACTTGAATACTGTGGATTAATAATATGCTCTATGATGAAGGTGATTTAATATTTGCTTTTAAGAAGGATAATTATGAATCATCTCAATACGAATGGTGTGGTGGAATTGATTACCCTTTAGAATATGCGATTGTAACGAAGGTGGAAGCCATTACTAAATCTTATAATAGATATTATGTTAAATTTGTGGATGGGGCGGAAGATTGTATGGATGTGTCGGAAATGAAGTTTGTGGCATCATGTCGGAAAATTTCCCGCGAAGCTGCGGCTGCGCCGCTTGAAAGCAAAATAGATTAAAGTAATGAAAAAGCGCCACGACATTATTGCTGAACAATATTTGGAAGTCGTTTCGGACGAAGAGGGTGGATGGTTTGTTAATCTTGTGATTGAATCTCTGCCCCAATTTATAAATTTTGGTGAGCATTCATTGGTCTACCGACTTGGAGTTTTTAGAACCATGGAAGAAGGCGATGAATTTGCGGATTCTTTTCGTTATCTTTATGATAAAACAATTTTTAAATACGAACTTATGTAAAGCCCTATATTTAGGTTTATGGAATTAGAAAAAATTTATGAAAAATATTCGGATATTCTTTCCAATAAACAAGTTTTAGTTAATATAGGAGATGGTTGGGAGCGCATCGTTGTAGAACTATTGGCTGCTGTAAAAATATACCAAGATGTCAGTTTGGGGAAAGGTGACTATAAGCCAGTTATTTTCGATTCTATTCGATCCAAAGAAGGGTGGCTTGAAATCGAATTTCGTGGAGGAGATGGAGTTGTGGCTGAAATCGCCAATTTTTCCAGAATTTTAAGTTTTAAAACTTGTGAACTTTGTGGTAATATGGGTAAGCTATATTGTTCTGAGAAATGGATGCATTGGAGTAACAAGAAAACCTTATGCGCCTCTCACGCTATTAAACTATTTTATTACCGGATAACTTAAGGAGGAATAGTGAAGCAAGAAATATTAACTTATGATGCCAAACTTTTTTTAGACTCACTTTCAAACACTTTTACTTCAAGAATTAAAGAATTATTGGAGAATAGAAATACAAAAAAATCATACACACCAAGCTTTATTCATCAAACCAGGAACATCAGAGATGATGACTGGGAAGTAATTCCACCACCCAAAGAAATTCAAAAAAGAAAAGTTGAAATAACAGGGCCGCCTGTTAGGAAGATGATCATTAATGCGCTGAATTCTGGTGCTGATGTTTATATGGCGGATTTTGAAGATTCAAATTGCCCAACATTTCATAATTGTATTCAGGGTCAAATTAATCTTCGTGATGCGGTGAGTGGAACAATAGAATACACCAACTCCAAAACTGGAAAGAAATATAGCTTGGATGATAAGACAGCTGTTCTATTTGTGCGTCCGAGAGGACTTCACTTAATAGAGAAAAATTATTTTGTTGATAACGATCCAATTCCTGCTTCCCTGTTTGATTATGGTCTATATATCTTCCATAACTGGAAAGCGTTAAATAAAAAAGGTTCTAGACCATATTTTTATCTGCCCAAATTAGAGGATCATACAGAGGCGCGGCTTTGGAATGATATTTTTAACTTTACAGAGAGTGCCTTTGGACTACCTGTTGGAACCATTCGAGCAACCGTTCTCATTGAAACATTACCTGCTGCATTTCAAATGGATGAGATTTTGTATGAGTTGCGTGAGCACTCTGCCGGTCTAAATTGTGGTCGATGGGATTATATCTTTAGTTTTATTAAAAATCATCAAAATGATAGATCAGCAGTTCTTCCAGATCGTGACCAAATTGGAATGACACAACACTTTATGCGCTCTTACTCATTATTATTGATTCAAACATGTCATCGTCGCGGAGCACATGCTATTGGTGGAATGGCTGCGCAGATTCCTATTAAAAACAATCCAGAAGCTAATCATATTGCGATGGAAAAAGTACGTGCTGATAAACTTCGTGAAGTTCAAGACGGACATGATGGAACTTGGGTTGCACATCCAGTATTAGTTGATGTTGCTAAAGAGATTTTTGATAAACACCTGTCAACACCGAATCAAATTGATAAACAAATTTATCTTAATGATTTAATAACCAAAAATGATTTATTCTGTATTCCAAAAGGAACTTGTACAGAAGAAGGGTTGAGAAAAAACGTAAAGGTAGGATTCCAATATCTAAATGCCTGGTTGAATGGAAATGGGTGTGTTCCAATTAATAACTTAATGGAAGACGCTGCCACAGCCGAGATATCTCGCGCACAAATCTGGCAGTGGTTAAAATATAAAATATGGTTAACCAATGGTAAGCAAGTTACTAAACCATTTTTGAAAAAAATAATTAAAGAAGAAACCAACAACTTCAGGGAAAATGATAAGTTTAAGGAAACTCAAGAAATCTTTTCAGATTTATGTTTTTCAAAAAATCTTGTTGACTTTTTAACACCCAAGTGTTATGATCTTCTTGAAATTTAAAACAAAGGAATAAAAATGACATCACGCTGGAACGAAATTGAAAAACCATATATTAAAGAAGAAGTGTTAAATCTTCGTGGAAGTAAAAAGATTGAGTACACTCTTGCAAAAGACGGTGCAGAAAAATTATGGAAATTGCTCCATGAGCCAGACGCAGTAAGAGCTTTAGGTGCGTTAACTGGAAATCAAGCAGTTCAACAGGTCAAAGCCGGATTGAAAGCAATCTATCTTAGTGGATGGCAAGTTGCGGCAGATGCAAATTTGGCTGGCGATATGTATCCTGACCAATCTCTTTACCCAGTCAATAGTGTTCCAGCAGTAGTTAATAAAATTAATAAAGCCTTTCAAAGAGCAGATCAATTAGAAAATGTGGAGGGTTGCGTTGAGCATGATTATTATGTACCGATTATTGCCGATGCTGAAGCTGGATTTGGTGGTCCGCTGAACGCATATGAACTCATGAAGTCTATGATCGAAGCGGGTGCTGCGGGTGTTCATTTTGAAGACCAATTGGCGGCAGAAAAGAAGTGTGGGCATATGGGGGGCAAAGTCCTTGTCCCTACAAGTCAATTTATTAAGACATTAACTGCTGCGCGATTAGCGGCGGACGTTTGTGGTGTACCTACTGTTTTAATTGCCCGTACAGATGCAAATTCAGCTAAATTAATCACTTCTGATGTTGATGAGAGGGACCACAAGTTTATGACCTGGGAAGCGAGAACACCAGAAGGTTTTTATAAAATTACTGGTGGTCTTGATATGGGAATTGCTCGCGGTCTAGCCTATGCCCCATATGCAGATTTGTTGTGGTTGGAAACTTCAACACCTTCTTTAGAAGAAGCCAAAATATTTGCAGACGCCATTCATGCCCAATTCCCTGGAAAATTGTTAGCTTATAATTGCTCCCCTTCATTTAATTGGGAAAAGCATCTTGATAAAGAAACGATTGCAAAATTTCAAAAAGAGCTAGAAGGAATGGGTTATAAGTTTCAGTTTGTAACTTTAGCTGGCTTCCATGCCTTAAATCATAGCATGTTCACACTTGCAAGAGATTACAACGAACGAGGAATGACAGCATATTCAGAACTGCAACAAAGTGAATTCGATCAAACTATACATGGCTTTACCGCTGTTAAACACCAACGAGAAGTTGGTACTGGCTATTTTGATAAGGTTTCTCAAATCATAAGTGGCGGAAATGCTTCGACTTTAGCTCTTGAAGGTTCAACAGAAGAAGAACAATTCTAAAGAAATTAATTTTTCTTGACTTTCCTCTATTTCCAGGTTATAATGGTGTTTATATAAAGTAATGAAGACCATATTGGCATTAATTATAATATTTAGTATTGCACACTGTGTTGATAAACCTAGAATATATTGTAATAAGGAATTTTTTGACTGTACCAGGGTGTGCTCTGCAATTTGTGAAAGAAGCATCACTCGCGCAACTCAATTTGGAAAATGTTTTACTAAATGTAACGAACCTTGTAGGAAAGAATATTGCAAAGCTCGCATGGTGGAATAGGTAGACACGGAAGACTTAAAATCTTTTGCTAATATAAGCGTGGGGGTTCAAGTCCCTTTGTGAGCAAACAGGAATAATATGAAAAGTTTAAAATTTTTAGGAAAAATTATTTTGTCTAACTTTATTAAGAAAATACCTCATGAAAGACAGAAGGAGATTCGGAAAACAATTAATCCGTCCAAAATATGTGATCTGTGTTTATCAAATCATAAATATCAAACAATATTTGGACAAATTTTGTGTTCTCGATGTTATAATGAGTATAGAAACGAACAAACAAGTAATATTTAAAGCGCCATAATAGCTCAGTTGGTAGAGCAACGGTTTTGTAAACCGTAGGTCGTAGGTTCAAATCCTATTTATGGCTTTCCCAATCAGGGAAGATAAGGAGTTATTAAAAATGACTAACAGAATGAAAAAAATACTGGCGATTGGATTCGCCGCAGTTGGTATTGCGCTTCTCGCGGATACTGCGATGGCAGCAGAAACGGCTGTCTGGACCACCTTGAATGTTTCAGGTGGTATTGCAGATAATGTAACCTTAAACGTAGAAGAAGAACTTCGTTTCGGTGACATTTCTGGTCCAACGTTGGCACGCCAACATACTGATTTGAGCCTTGGTTTTAAGGTAAATGATCTTATGGGTGTTTCTGCGGGGTATCGGAATACAAGTGCCGGTGAACATCGCCCTTATGTTGGGATCGGATACCGATTATTGAGTGGTGATTTAAATATCGATAGTGCATCACGTATTGAGCTGAGTGGCTTTGATACTTTGAGCGGTCGAACAGCCCTCGAAGTTAGCACACAAGTGAAAGGTATCACTTTAGGTGTATCTGACGAGCTTCGCGCTAATACAGACGGTATTACAGGCAATCGTGCCTCAATTGGTGTCACCAAGGGAGTGAACGATACAGTTAGTGTGACAGCATTTTATATGCTTGATTCGACAGGCAGTGATTTGTCCTCTACAGCACACGTTTTGGGCCTTGGCCTTGGCGTATCACTATAATCATAAATAAAAAATGAGATTTTTTAAGGGGGAGCTTTATGCTCCCCTTTTTTTTACCATCATTACACCATTTTTGTTAACTATATATTATTAGATATGAAATCTGTACTAGTTTTAGACTCAAGCTATCGTCCCATCAAGCAAATATCATGGCAGAAGGCTATGATAATGTATTTCCAAGATAAAATTGAAGTTGTTAAGGAATATAAAGATACTTGGATCAATTCTCCTAGCAAGAAATTCAAGTTACCAGCAGTTATCAGGCTATTAAATTATATTTTTAAATTACCTTGGGGAATTAAGCTCACACGGTCCAACCTTTTCGCCCGCGACCATGGTATTTGTCAATATTGCAACAAAAAATTAAATAAATCACGGTTTACAATTGATCACATCATCCCTAGCTCGAAAGGTGGCAAAACATCGTGGGAAAACTTGGTTGTGTCGTGTTCTAAGTGTAATACTACAAAAGGCGACTCCTCATTAAAGGAAGCTGGGTTAAAATTAAACAAAAAACCATCACAACCAAAAAATAACTTCTTTATGATCATCAAAGACGATGCTCCTGAAGATTGGGTGGACTTTTTTGTTTACTAATGCGATTAATATGAAGTTTTTCCAAACACTACACACAACTATTGTTATTTTTCTTGCATTAGTTGTTTTTTTGGTGTTGAATTGGGCAATTAAGGAAGAATAAACTTTTTTAAGCGTGTTACGCCGTCAATTACAGTCACATAGGTACAATGATCAGTCCAATCCCCACAATTTACATAAGTTTTAATTTCTTTGTGCTCATTTACCCAGATTAATACCTCGGGCTCATGGTTATGGCCCATTATAAAGACATCAGCTTCTTCATTCCATTGTAAAATGTCCCAAATTCTTCTTACTTTCTTTTTTTTGGCGAATAAACTTTGCCACCAAGCTGATAAATTCCATTTAAATGCTCTTTCAAGGATATCTTGGAAAACTGAAATGATATTCATTAAAGATCTGCGATGTATTATCCCTTTTTCGTATCGATCCCCATGTTCTATCCTAAATTTCTTTCCCTCTTCTTTGAATTCATAATATTCTACAAATTCTACTCCGAAAAGATGGTTTCCTATGCAGTTCTTAAAGGGCAGATCATGATTTCCAACAATATAAAAGATTTTTCCCTCGAAATTGCTTACAAATTCAAACAATTTGGTGGTTTGTTCCGTAAATTGAGGGACTCGAATGAAGTCAATTATATCACCAGCCAGGATTAATTCGTCAAAATCATTATTTTCTTTAAAAAAGTTAATTAATTCTCTTTCTTTTGCATAAAAACTTCCCAAATGTAAGTCAGATATAATTAATCTTCTCATTTATTAGTAAATAGTGGAAATAATTGGTTGACAAGCTGTCATTTGTGTGTTAATATTAGGCTATGTCAAAAAAACAAAGATTTTTAGTCGTAGATACTGAAACTGGTGGCTTAGATTGCCAAGATCACAGTATTTTAAGCATCGCGGGGGTGTCGTGGACCCCAAATGATGAGGTTAAGCCCGTATTTGACCTTTTTATCAAGGAAAATGAGATAAATACTATCGAAAAAGCCCTTAAAATCAATAAAATTGACCTAAATGAAGTAAAATCCAAGGGTTTTAGTCCCAAAGAGGCGGTTTCTAAGATTAGAGGGCACCTAGACGCCCATTTTGGCTTCGACAGGCGTCCAATTCAGCTGGTAGCCCACAATGCGCCCTTTGATTTAGGGTTCATTAGGCGACTTTACAGGCTCGCAGGTGAGGATTTTAAGGCAGATTTCCGTGATCGCGCCCTGGATACCTGCTCTGTACTGCAATTTTTGATGATTTCAGGCAAAATTGGGGGTTTTCGAGCCTCTGCGGACACACTTTTCAAGGCTGCTGAAGTGGAAATAGCCGAAAAAGACCGTCATACTGCCATGGGTGATGCCTGGGCAACCGCCCAATCGTTGCAAGTTTTAATCAATAAATACTAGGAGAAGATATGTCAAATACTAAACAAGACGCATGGGGGCAATTATTAGCCTCAAAACCCACTTTAGATGAAGTAAAAGCCTATTTTAAGGGTAAAGGCGGCGGACCAGAGGG
>Ga0208299_1002154_pt1 | contig 13684 bp, 17 predicted proteins | sample 15_taG_FD_184089 | JGI IMG/M metagenome (GOLD analysis project Ga0208299, IMG submission 184089) | Marine viral communities from the Subarctic Pacific Ocean - 15_ETSP_OMZ_AT15312 metaG (SPAdes) (version 2) | ecosystem: Environmental > Aquatic > Marine > Oceanic | place: Pacific Ocean | collected...
TCTCGTATATAATGATGATAATCATTATTATCTGAATATTTAATTAATATAATTTTACGATATAATTCGCTTAATTTTCGTCTTCTCTTTTTTTCAGCTGGTATTTCAGGCAAATCAAATTTTGGATCTAACAAATTGATGCCGTTACTAGGACTCCAATCAGTTCGGCCTTGATATGTATACTTTGTTACAAAGTCTCTTGGGTCATACCCTAGTCTTAAGGAGTTAAATTCAGAACCATCTATTTTAGAAAAACGTTTTCCTATTAAAAAATATTTAACATCGTATGTATCTTTTATTTTTTTAGCAAGCATGGCATAAAGCTTTTCTTTTGAATATCCTGTTGCTCCCCATATTTTGCTTGCCCAAGTTATATTGTGCTCTACATTGTCTAAAATATATCCATTATCTGCAGGTACATAATGAAAATAACTTTGAGAGGCTAAGTTCCATCTTTCAACACCAGCTCCATCTTCTTTGAATATTTCCAATATAACGACTCCAGCTAGTGGGTTAATGTAAGAGTCAATTGCTGCCTTTGCGCCTTGCCCTCCAAGCCTTTGACAACAACCGGTTTCCACTCCAATTTTAAAATGACGTGGATCATAAGTTTTTAAAACTCTAAATCTAAAATTTTTAGATTTAACCTCCCAATTTAATCTAAATAGATTATTATCCTTTTGAATAACACGCCTATTATACTCTTCTAGTGCGGCATAATCAGCTAAAGCCGTTAAGTCTGTATCTGTTTGTGCCACCAACTCTCTTGTGGTCATTTGCTCTATAACTTCATGATCCTCTAACCCTTCTAGGTTTGGCCGAATCCTCACGCCCTCTCTGCATAGCCTATAAGCCTTTCCAACTCTAGTGTAGAGTCCGCGAGAAATCATTCCTGAACCGAGAAGGGCCGGAATAACATCACTATAGTCTCTTCTGATTTTTGCCAAACTGCCAAGCCTAGATAATCTCGCACACATGTCAAAGTACTTATTAACCGGCGTATTTGGTCCGCTTCTCCCTAGGTCTTTAAAGTTTGGATCTCTAATCAGTCTTGTAAAAAAGCTATTAGGCAGCCCAGCTCCTCTATTGTGAGCATATTCTGACAACCTGTAGAGATCCGAAATCTTTTTCTGTAAATTATTAAGATCCTTAAAAATAATAGGAACAAATCTTTTAAATTCACTATGCCCAAAGTTTCTCTCATGTCTTCCTTTTTTGCCAAACTCCTCCAAACATGCTTTTAATATTCTTTCTAATTCATTAACATTTGTAACATTGGCCCTCTTTGCTATCATAATAGCTGCGGCATGAGGGGCAAACATTGACTCAGGACCATTAAGTGACTTTTGATAAAACTCTGAAGCTTGATCAAATGTAGATCCTGTTCTTGTAAATCTTCCGCTTGAAAATCTTGTAAATCTTCCGCTTGAAAAGTCTTCCCACCCAAGCGTCAAAAAGTCCATTACTGACTGATCTACTTTATCGACCATCTCTTTTTCCCATGAACGAACAAGCTTGGAGAGGGGCACCTCTTTGGCTCTAAGCCTTTTGTTTAACTTTCTATAGCTTCTGGAGATAGCTCTTGGGCCAACACTTCCGAACACGCTCATTCTGTTAGAAAAAATATCAGAATAAATACGAGCATATGTAATGGCCTTTAGCTGTTCAATGGCCAACATAAAGGCGCTTGATAGGTGTTCTCTGAATATATTTAAACGCTCTATAGTTTTCGCTTCCGAGTGTAAAAGCTTAGGCTCTGCGGGCAGTCTCGACGTGGTGATGACAGAACTAACAATCGGAAAGGGAGGGTGTGTTTTTAAAAGAAAATCAAAATTATTCAAGACCTCCGCCGCCATAGGGCGGGACGTCGTCATCCCATAAAAATCTACATCAACAAAGGCATGACCAGCCTTTTCTAAATAATAGCGATTATTCTCCTGAAAGGAATGATACTTTCTAATGTATTCTTTCAGACCGCGTCTTAGTGTATCAGATATTTTTTCAAAAACTTGATCATTATCCCGGGAGAAACGGCTTGCTTCGAAGCCACCGCCATTAAAAAAAGAAACCATATCAACCACATTCCTTTTCGATGCAGCCTCTGCCTCTCTGTGAAAAGCCGCCTCCGACGACGCCGAAGAGGCTGGCCGCTGCACAAACATATAAGACTCAGTAATCATCGAGATTAGCTCTTTATATTCTTCTGAAATTCCAGATTCATCAGAAAAGCGTGTCCAATCACCTCGTTTGAAGTTTGAAGAAACCCTTGTGGCTCTCCCTCTAAAGTGGCGAGTTAACACAGAACCCCTTGCACTGCTTAATATTTTATCTTTGTCATCTAATAAGCCTTGATATATTTCATCTTGAGAATCACCACGAATTGTTATCTCTGATTTATTTAGCAAATCCTCTATTGTGGCTTTTATTCTAAGAGGAAGATCTCCGCGCCTAGTAAAGTCCTGTAATAATTTAAAAATCATTTGCTTTTTAAAGTTATTTACTATTCGGCTTCGAAGCTTTTCATCCTTAATGATAAACCTTGGATACACAAAAAAGCTTTTTACATTATAATTTTTTGTTATGGAAACCCCTGCAGATACTTCATGTGAAAAATCTCCTTGAGAAAAAGACAACCAAGCCTCTAGGGCTTCATCCGTTTCTTGTGGAGTAATATAAAAATCATTAAAATCAGTATCAAAAGCTGGATCAGCCTCTCTTTCTAATCTTTTTTGAGCATAAGATGTGCCTAATATTTTTCCTAAAAGATCTTCTCTTAAATCGCTCGAAGCTCTTTCGATGGCTGGATTAATAATTTTTTCTTTAACACTTTTCGAGGTTTTGTTGATTAACAATAAAATTAAAGATGCAAAATTATTTATAACTTCATACATTTTAATTTTATTATGAAACAATAAATTGATATCAAACATATTCAATGCATGAGAATGACGATCCTCACCATGGGGTGTATAAGACCGTATAAATAATCCTTTATCTCCATAATGATTATATCTAGATGCCTCTGGTGTATCTTTTTCTAAAGAATTTATAATTTCTTGATACACTATATCAAGATCATCTTTATGATTTCTTTCAATATATAGAATTTCTTCGCTATTATAATAAGTAGATTCTAGTCTATTTCTTATTTCTTTAGTTAGATCCCTTTTTAATCGCTTTAAAAACCTAATGCCTCTTTTGTATGAGCTTGTAGCTCTATCGATTGACTCCTCATATCTTTTTAAAGCGTCGATTTTATTTTTTGCCCAAGACCTTGGAGTGGTCACCCCTCGATAATATGAACCAATATAATCTGCCTGCGGATACATCTCCATTACATTTTTTAATGTTTCTGGATCCTCCAACCATTCTTCTTCTGGTTTTGAGAAAAATGATAAATCAGAATGCATACTATGGCTCCATTCGCGCCCCCCCGTGCTTGCTCCAAAAATAGTGTATTTAGCCGAATCTGATAAAACCTTGTATGAAAGAAAATAAACTCTATATTTTAAATCTTCTATATATTGACTAAGCTTGATAAATGGCTCTGGATTTACAGCGGGAGGCTCATCTGGCATGTTTTCTTCAGCTTCACTCATAATTTGATTTAATGCATCAACCTTTGTTTTAACAGAGTTATATGCACTGCGTATTTTCCCCTCTAATCTTGCATATTCTTCTTGACTTATATTTATATTTATTTTATACTTCTCTGGATCAACCGGCCTCTTAAACTTTGCATCTATTAGTCTTTGTGTTTCATTGACTATATCAATATCGGTAATCGGCCTATCCTTATAATAAGAAAGACGTCTTTCTCTTATACTTTCTTCAACATCTTCTCTGGACAGGCCCTCTCTGAACTCCTTAACTTTTTGAGCATATTCTTCCTTGTGTCTTCTGGCCTTGCTTTTTGTTTCTTCGGTTTCTACAGGATCCGGCAAAAAACGGATCGCAGGCTCAACTCCTGGCATCCTTATCTGCTGAGGAGATATATACTCTGGAACTCTAGCTATTAACTCTGGGTATTTATCCCTATAATTTCTCATCTGATGTTCTAAAGAGTATTCATCTGTGGGCAGCTTCATAACTTCATCTATAATGTCTGACTTACTCCTGCTAGTCTCCTCTCTCAGCAGGATCTTAATGAGATTTTTTCGTCTCTCTATTTGGCGCTGTGGTATGGCAAATTCTTCAAAATCAATATGACTTAAGTCATATCGGTTTTCATACTCTTCAACAACCCTTTCTGGAGGATCTGCTTCTTCAAACAAGTTTAATTGTTGATCTTCAGCCAATGCTAATATGCCGTTAGATTCTTCTTGAAATCCCATTAAAGCAATTTCTCTTGCTAAATTAGATAATTTTGATGTATTATTTATCATAAACGCTTTAACCTGCCCTCTTCAAACTGCACGCTTAATAAAAAAATTAGTATTTAATTCGTCAAAAATATGTTCTTTTTTTGTTAACCTTTTTTGACCCATGAAAAGGGTCTATACCGTAGTATTCAAAAATAACATTTTTTATTCTACCTGCCGTAGAGTGCCTGCTAACTCTCTTTAGCATATATTCTTCTGGAACAATGTATAATACGCCTAATCTATAGTCTTTTATTCCAGGTCCAAAGCCAGAAAAGAAGATTCCGTATTCCGTTGGCAAGTCACAAGACTTAGAAACAAATAAACAATAATTATTTTTTTGTTCATTTGTTTCTTCGGCTTGTTCAGCCTCTTCCGTGTGCTTATTTTCAGGCAAAGATTTTGTTGAAAATAAATTTAAAAAATATTTCCACATATTTTATGTTACTTTAGTAATATAAAAGTTTTACCTTATCTTGAAAGCAACATCATTGTGTGTTCATAATCAACAACATTATTGCATAAATCATTTTCCATTAATTCCTTTAAAACGGCATAATCATTTCCACCTGGGTGTATTTTGTCTCCAAAAAAGTGAATTATGACATCCTTTTTGTGCCATGAGCGGATCAATCTGACCGAACGAGACTTGTCAAGTCCATTGGGATATATGTCTATGCTTATCTGTCCGCCTATATTAAATGATAAATCTTTATATTTTTTATCAAGAATCTCTACAATCTTCTTTCTTTCTTGATGCTTTTTGTCCCATTCAATATATATCTTTCTTTGCTTTAAAGTACAGCCTCTTCCTGCTATGCTAAAATTTAACATTCCTGTTCTAATATCAATATGCCTTCCCGTTTTTATTGGAAAATTAGAATTATTTACAAAAAACTCCAGATCTTTAATCAAATCATCTGGAGGATCAAACTCTGTCCTGCACTTTAAATCTTCCTCTCCATGTTTTTCAAGCCCATGCCAAAAAGCATTGCCAGAGCAAGCAAACGTTCCATAGGTTAATCTCAATATATCTTCAGGAATTTGCTCTTTAACCTTTGGCCAATCAGAGCCAGTACAAAGATAAACAATATTATTTCTGCAGAATTCCAAAAAAAACTCCGCAAAATCATTAGCTATAAGCTGTCGAGGCGGAGTTAGTGTTCCATCTATATCAAAAATATATATTTTCACTATTAACTTTAAATCACAATAAAAGCCGTTGGCTTATTAGATAATTATAGCAGAATTTATTCTGGCTCCGGATCACGGCCGGGGACCATTCGCTCAAATCCCATAGTTTCAAATAAATCAGGACGATCTTTAGGCTCAGGGCGCTCTTTAGCAGAAGGCTTTGGCGCAAAATGGCCGCCAAAGAGTTCTTCCGAAGCGCCACCATCTGATATCACCTCTTGAAGCTCTTTCTCGTGTTCGTCGAAAACATGACCAAACACTCTGCTCCATGCCGACTCAGGACCCTTAGGCTTCCATCCCTTCTTTTGTGTCCACATAGGCGTTTCCCAATCACACCAGCGGCATTTTATCATTTTTCTTCCGGCCATCTTTCTGATTACAACATCAAGATAATCTGCCTCTTTCCTTAATCCACACTCATCTAAATGATTTGATAATTTAATTAATTTATTAATCACTGTGGGCCTCCTTGCCTAAAATTAAAACATTAGTATAAAAGCTTTATTCTTGCAATAGCCACGAAGAAGACTGAACTTTTCCTCCTCCAACTTCAAAAACAACTCTGCAATCTACCTCTTGACATGCATCCCACTCTGGAACAGTTCCTGGATCGCTTCGATCTCCACCTTTTGTAAAACAATTGGGCTTAAAAAGCCTTATTGCCTTTGAAACAGTCTGGCTTCCATCATACCATTCTACAGCAAGATCAACACCTTTAAGGCAAGAGATTATAACGCATCTTTCTGCCGCCCTCATAAATGGCTTACCCTTTTTCTTGACCAAGAATTGATCTCCATTAACCAAGATAACAACTTTGCCATTATTTCGTTCCGCCATTGCCGCCGTCTCTTGAATACACATTACATGCCCAACATGCAATGGATCAAACCCTCCCGACGTCATATATATCTTATGTCCTTCAGCTTTCCACTCATTTATTATTAAATTGGCCTCTTCAATGTTTTTCATCTTTTTCCCTAAAATACTTGCTTATATATCCAAACCAAGCCATATCAAATAGATAATAAAAAATTGTACTTATAACATTTCCAGAAATAGTTATTCCTATTGCAATAGAAAAACTATGTGTATAATAATATCCAATAATTAAGGTCAATGGTATTGCTACAAAAAACCTCCAAATCAACGCTTTGGTTATTGCCTCAATGCTATTCATTAACTTAACTCTTCCTCCAATCCCTTAAATAGTTTTTTCTGCCTCTCCGTTAGTCGCTTTGGAAAGCGCACATTAACCTTTACATAATGGTCCCCCCTTCTTGGGCCGTTTACCTCTGTGGCTCCTTCGCTTTTTACTTTTATTTTTGTACCTGGCTGTATGCATTCTGGAATTTTAATATTTGTCTTTCTTCTTATTAGCTCCACAGACTTAGAACACCCTAACAATGCCTCTGTCAGAGTTATATCCAATTCCGAATGAATATCATTTCCATATCTAACAAACCCTTTTGATGCTTCCACTATAATCTTAATTAAAATTATGAGATTATTTTCTGATTTTATTATTCTTAAAATATTTCCATTACAAATACCGGCCGGAATCTTTGCATCAACAACTTGCTTGTTGGTTATCTTTCCTGGCCCATTACAAGTTTTGCATGGACGGCTAGATGACCAGCCTCGCCCTCTACATTTATGACACGTCAAATATACACTTATAGGACCCTGTTCAGATTTTATCTTGCCAGAGCTGCCACATGTTTGGCATCGTATATACTCAGAAGAGGCGTCTAGACCAGAGCCCTTACACTCGTAACAAACACACTGATAACTAAAAGATATCTTTTTATTCGTTCCCAAAATAGATTCTTTAAAAGATATAGAGGCCGAAACTTGAACCTCGCTTATCTGGGTCTGACCGGAAGGCTGGCGGGGGCCTCCATATCCAGAAAACTCCCGAAGTATATCGTCAAACCCTCTAAATCCTGTCGAGGCGCGGGAAAAACCCCCTGGCCTAAACGGTCTAAAAGTCCCCCTGTTATCATAATCTCTTCTTTTGCCTTCATCAGAAAGCACACTGTATGCTTCAGATGCTTCCTTAAACTTTTCTTCGGCATCAGAATCATCCGGATTTTTATCCGGATGATATTTTATGGCCAACTTCTTATAAGCTTTTTTTATTTTTTTAATATCATCCGTTTTAGATACTCCGAGAATCTCATAATAATCTTTTGCCATGCAAAAACCCCAACGTCAACAAGCTTATAATACTACGAATAAAATTATATAATAGAGCTATGTCACAAATGTCAGACACAACAGCCATAATGCTCGTATTTTTTATATTTGCACTAATGATACCGATTATACACAGAATTAGCTTACGGTATACAGAGAGGAAGTATATCAAAATATTGGAAGACTATAAAAAAAGAAAAGACGAATCCGAGAAGGAATCCGCCAAGCTTAAAGAGCTAAATAATGTTTATAACATAGGTGAATATAGAAAAAATCCTAATGATTAATTTTTTTTAAATATTTTTCAAGATCAACAACTTTCTTGTATTCTTTTGACAATCTTAAATTCTTTAAAAAAGATCCAAGCTTATTAAGTCTGTTTTCTATAGAGTGACTCTCAAGAACCTTAACATCAAGGTTTGCAGGATACCTTTGCTCCTCCAAAAACCTACCTGTCACATCCCGAACATCATCGCTTTGTTCTTGCTCTTCTTCCGTGCCCATAAGCTTGTCTGTATCTATTGTTAACTTCATTCTTCTGTCTCTTCTGGCTTGCACCCTTCTGGCAGATAAGATTTTGGATCTTTTTTATATTCATCAATTGATGGCTGAGTCCACTTTTTCTCCGGACAATATTTTTTGTAATCTTTTTTATCCTGAAGAAATAGCTCTAAAGCCGTCATCTTATCCTTAAGCTCTTTAACGTCTTCTTCAGATGTCTGCTCTTCATTGGCATCGGGTATATCTTGAGCGTTTGCCATTACGAGCATAAATAGGATGATTAATTGCATCATTCTGTTATCAACATCTCAATGCGTTCTAAAGTGCCCCGCATGTACTCTATGTCTTTTTCTATAGAGATAATAGCTCGACTGTTGCGCTCTGCCTCTTCAACTTTTTGCTCAAGAAAAGCAATGGTTTCTTCAACATCTCCAAGGTCATTTTGCAATTGAGCAACCGAAACATTCATGTTCCAAACCCAACCAGCTAAGGGCAAAATCAAAACGCCCAAAACAACGGTAAATACCTTCCACATCCACTCTGTTAAGTTTTTATTATTTGTTGTAGCCATAAGTATAATCCTCACTAACTCTTAAGATAGACGAACCTCGCCTATACTCTTATCGTCTCAAGCATCGTTCTCTTTTTCTGAGCCCATGTATTCGACTATCTTTTCTACGTGCATATTTAGAAAGGCAAAGTCATCGGAAAGATCATCATTTAACATTTCCGATAATACTCCAGCTTTATAAGCAACACTTTGAGCAAGATCTAAAACTTTTTTGAGATCTTTTTCTGTTGCTGTTTCAAAATCTATAACGTCCCTTTCTGTGCCTAATAGTTTATCGGTTTCCTTTAACGCCTCTAAGGCTAAACCCTTAGAGTTCTCATCAACCTTTTCTTCAAGAGCGCTAAAGGCATTAACCGCACCCTGACATAGATCAAAGTTCTCAGTAGTTTCCCCATGGAACTCTACCTGCTCCCCTTCTTCGGAGCCTTCTTCGGAGCCTTCTTCGGAGCCTTCTTCGTTAGAGTTATTTAAAAGACTAACGAGTGCCTCAATTATTTTGTCCACCGACTCAGCCTCTTTTTCAAGGCCTTTTAGGTCTAAATCATTTGCTAATTTTACGAGTTTTTTAAGCATTGCAACTTCCTTCCACTCATAAAAAAATTATTAGTATTTTTTAATTCATTGACCTCAAAGAATCTTCTGCGTGCTTCCAGTCTATTGCAGACGAAGATAGTGCCCAAACCATATCTTCCAATAATACAGGCTCTCCTCGAAACTTGGCCACACCAACAGCAACAACGACTCCTAAAAAGTTGCCGGATTTATCAAACACGCAAGAGCCCGATGACCCCATCCATGCTGCACTATGTATTACAAAAATATCTTTTTCAAAACCCGCTATCTCACCATAAACTGTAGACAAGCTTTGATCTGCTGGATATCCTGAAAAGACCACTCTCTCTCCAATCTTATCCAAAATATCATATTTAGGCAATTTTAATTTTATGGGCTTAACCTCTTTAAATTCTGGAATTAAAAGTATGGCAAAATCTTTGTCTATATCTATATGCGCAACTTCTCCCATTCTTGAATCGCCTTTCTCATTGACAACCATATATATATTTCCATTATCAACCACGTGAGCAGCGGTTAAAACCACATGATGTCCTTCAAACACGAAATATGTACCGGAGCCATGTCCACCCGATGGAGTAAATACTTTTACGGTGGCTTTTCTGCTTTTTGCATCTATGCTTGGGGCAGAAACAAGCTCTATCGAAAGATTATTTAATGACGAATTTATGGCTCCCGCATCGATATGGTTGCTGGAAATATTAAACGGAATAAGTAAAGCTAACAAAATAAATAAAACAATTGTGATTTTGCGTTTCATGTGTAGTTCTCCAAAGGCGGCCAGGCTATTTAACTAAAACAAACTACTAACTAAAACTATTTCTTAAAACACACCGATGAACCATGCAACTGCTCCCATTATAAATTGAACAGTTATAAATGCCCCAATAGCTTTAATTTTAAAAGCGTTTAAAGTATTTACTTCTTTTACAAGATCTTTTAGCTGAGAAGGAGAGCATACATCTGATATCCTTTCCTTCCAACCCTTGAGCTCATTAACTCGATCTTCTAATGCTTTTATTTCGGTTAATTCACGCTTAACATCTTGTATTTGAATATTTAAATTTTCAATGCTGTCCGAAAGAGATTCAAGTTCTTTTAATACAAGTTTCGAATATTCATTCCAACCATTTTGACTTGCTTCATCGCTCATTTTTAATCGCCTTGCAGCCACGTGTTTCGGCTGTAGCCGACATATCTGTCAGCTTCTTTATAGCGGCATTTAAATTTTGTTTATCTATGTCATCATCAGGTTCAATCTTTGTAAGATCTTCTGTAACAATTTTAATTTCATCCAAGAGAAGCCATAACGTTGATGCATTAATCTTTAGCTGCATATTGCGATCATTTAAATTTTCGCATAAAACTTTTATTTTGTTTAAGTTTTCCCTACAAGTCTTCATCGTTTTTTATCCTTCTCAGTCCACAGAAATATATGCATAACCTTTTAATGCACACCTAACTTCCTCATAAGGACATTCTGAAATATTAATTGATAAATATAAGTTTCCCCAAGTCATATCAAGAAAGTCATCCGACTCCCAGCTCCATTCTATATTCTGATCTATATTCTGATCTGCGGCATTCACACAAATAAGTTCGCCCGCAGAAGCAGCGCCTATGGCTCCATCCTCAAGTGGACGCTTTGTGTTTAGCGTTAAGTCTGCTCCACATGCCAAAACGGTTGTTCCGTAGAAGGAGTCGTTTTCATAATACCAAATTTTTAAATATCCGGTTACAGGATCTGATTCAACATAGTCTTCGCAAACAACATCTGATCCCCATCTGGCGCATGATAATTTAAAATCAGCCTCTGGCTCTTCTGGCCAACTAAAAGCACCTTGACAACTGGCAAAAGCCATTATGCTTGCAATGGTTAGCAGTAGAAATACACTAAATTTTTTAATATTGAACATTTTTGATCCCATAATTTTAAATTAAATATATTTAAAAAGTTAAATATATGACAAACTAACTTAAACTAAACTTATGGGCAGTCCGAGTAATATCCGTATGTAATCTCTACTAAGTCACCTGCTTCTGGCGCAAATGGTTCTGTAAAAACTACAGAATTGCTATAACCATCATAGGTCCAGCCTGCAACAACTGGCATTCCGTTTACCGCCACCTCTATACTCTCAGGAAGAGGGATTTCATTAAGAGGAAAGTCTAAATTTGGGACCAAAGAACCATCGGCTAAAGTCTCAAGATCATCCGCCCATGTATCCGTGCAGATAGAGGATGTAATTCCGCCTGTAAGAGCAGCAGCATCTATATAACGATATCCTCCGGTTCCACAATATATAGCATCAGCTGGATCATCAATTATAGCATGTAAAATTACTTTATCTGGACTAATCTTTAGGCTTTGAAACCATGGAACATAATGTGTGTCCACAGAGAGGGTGCTCCAATCATCTTCATCGGAAACAAAAACTATAGAAAGAACAGCATTTGGCCTCTGAAACAAGCCTCCTGATTCAGCATCACCACCTATATCGGTTGCTTGATAAGCCATTTCAAGACCTTTTTCTGTAGCGCTACCAGAGACTCCTGCCACAAGCTGGGCTTCAAACTCGGTGACTATATCGGGATATCCCAAAGATAAGACTGGGCCTATGAAGTTGGGACTATCTGTAGTAATTGTTGCCAACCGATAGTCTGCGCCACTCGCATCTAATGTTGTAATAAATGAAACTGCATTTGTTGCTAAATCTACCTGCTCATCTCCCATGGAACAAGAGTTATCAATAACAAACAGTATGTCTACTTCTTCTGTTTCCTCTTGAATGAAGGAGTCTGTTATTGTTCCAGCGCGAACAGCATCGCCTTCATGGGTAGCAATAACTACAGGCTCTAATGGATCATTTGACTCTACGGTTAAATAAGCAAGATCATATATTTCGTTATAGGCTTCATACGTGGCTATAGCTTCAAGCTCTTCTCCTGGAAATATAGTCCAGGGAGCTTCACCGTATAGAGCCTCATCTATAATGAAGTTTAGATCAGGAGTATAAGAATAAGTAATTCTAGATACTTCCAGATTAGTTGTGCCAATATTCCTGATGAATATAAGAAGCTCCTCTGGACAACCAATGAGGGGCGTGCCATAACTATAGAACATTGGATCTACTTCTATTTGTGGAGCTAGTCCTTCGCCGCTGAGCGGAACTCTTATTAGTGGTTCATCTGGATCGTTAGATTCTACAATTACATATTCTTCTTTTGCCCCCGAAGAGTCAGGATGAAAAATTGATATAAAATCGCTCAAATCACTTGGCACTATTGAGCGAGGCTCAGAGTCTACCAGAGAAAACATGCCATCATTTACTTCAAGGCTGATCGACAATATTTCTAAATCAGCATCCCCTACATTTGAAATTGTAAAGTTTTGCTCAAAAGATTCTGCTGCCAAAACATCAAGAGAGCCCAGCTCGCTTTCCAGAGGCGTAACCTCTATGTCTGGAAAAGCAGGAGGCTCTTCTGGCTCTTCTGGTATTTCAGGAACTTCGATTTCCTGAATTGGATGTTCTGGTATTTTAACCGGAACTTCGAAGGGTTCTTCGGCTGGAATCGTAATATCCAGAGAGGGGGAAACAATCGAATATTCAGACGCACAACCTGTAACAAAAACAAAAGAACAAACTATATACTTTATTAAACTTCGCATATTAAACCTTCTTGTGATTTCGTAAAACAACTAACAAATTAAAGATATCTGTAATAAAGATAACTATTAATTGTTTTTTTTAAGAAGACTGAGTAAAACATCAAGTTTAATTATAATTTGTGTTGATTTTCAAAAAATAAAATAATTAAAAATAAAATATTAATTAATTATATATTAATTTATTAAGTAATCATATAACTAATGCTATATCTTAAGGTATGTTGCTTTCTAGTGCAGAAAAGGAGAATATTATGACTTACTACTTAACCCCAGTGCATCGCACGATCGACCCTGACACCGATGAGGTGATCTCTACCGAATGGGGGATGCTCTCTAATGGAGAGGTCGTCTCTGCTCTGGCCGTTTGCCCCTTTGGGCTCTCGACGCTCGGCAGCAATGAGACGCAGTTTGGAGTGAGCGTGCCCGACAATCCGCAGGGCTTTACCGACGGGGTGCTTGGTCCATGGACTGCCCCGACTGGTTGGACGCCTTCGACACTAGCTGAGATCCAAACCATTTTCGGGGGTGCGTAGTGGCAGATCGAATCATTCATATGTTCGGGTTTGAGGAACAATGGGATCTGACGGAGTGGGCTGCGAATGGCATTACGTCCAGCTT
>Ga0208299_1002155_pt1 | contig 13682 bp, 15 predicted proteins | sample 15_taG_FD_184089 | JGI IMG/M metagenome (GOLD analysis project Ga0208299, IMG submission 184089) | Marine viral communities from the Subarctic Pacific Ocean - 15_ETSP_OMZ_AT15312 metaG (SPAdes) (version 2) | ecosystem: Environmental > Aquatic > Marine > Oceanic | place: Pacific Ocean | collected...
AAAATTCTTTTTAGTCTTTATTTGTTTTCTTAGTTTGTTTATTGGTCTTGGATCAAAGATGCCATAAGGAAACGAAACATAATACTTGTCAGGTATAAACCATTTTGAAATTCTATCTGATACTTTGAGCGCTGTTAATGCTCCATGTATTACAGACCAAGACAAACAATCTCTTTTATCTCTGTCTTTAGGGTGAACTGGTACCCAGAAGATTGGTATTCTTATTCTGCGGTCTTTCATTCTATTCTCGTATTTATTATAAAAATGCAACGGATCTTGAATGAAGTCACCAATACGATGCCTTATAATAGGAGATATATCATCATTGCACACAATCCAAATTGTGTTACAGCCAGCATGGGCTGCTTCTATCACCGCTGCTTCTATCATTGTGTAGTCCGTACCTACGGGTAGGAGGGAGGCAGGATAAGGCATACCAAAATCTAAAGGCTGGCCGGCAATTGGAATGATTCCCGCAAGGTGGTAATTTGTTTGTGACGAAAAAGTTTTTTCGTTATATTCCATTGTTCTTCCTTTTCTGGTTCTTGTTTTAATAAGTCTTCTAATAAATGTAGTGGTGTATACTTTTTTCTATTTTCTCTATAGGTGTGTTCTACCTTTAAAGCATAGTGGTGTCTTCTTCCGCCTTTGCCATACCCATTGCTTTGCCCTTTAATGTCTTTATCTTTCATCATTTGCAATACTTTAAGCCTTGCTATACCTTCTGAATGGTCAACCATTTTAGATTCTTTGATGGTAAATTTAGATAATGCCAATATGTCTCGCATGTTGGAATTGTTGCCAAGCCGTAAAGAACGATAAAAACATATTTTATTTATAAATGTATTTTCTTCATCCTCGATGACTTTGTGGGGATGGTTGTTGCCTGATCTCACGTTGAACCAATCAAGCATGGTAACATTGTTCTTGTCAATTTTATCAAAATACACCAGTTCCTCGGCACCATACGTAACTCTTTTGTTACGTTGTGTTACTGTTATAATCTTGTTGTCCTTTTCTCTGTGGGATGTTATGATGTTTGGAGATACGATTGACCCAATCATTGATAACACAAATGTTATGCGATCCCACAACTCCGATAACATTATTGTTTCGTTTTTGTTATATCCAAGTAAACGCAATGATGGTTTGTATGGAAGACTAAAGACCTCGATTGGATATAAAGGTTCCAAAATCAATATCTTTGCATCATTAATAAATGAATATAATAGACTTTCTAACGAACCACCAATAACTAATTTATCAAAATGATACTCATTAATCATTTATTCCTCTTGTTCTTAAGCCATAATTCATAGTTTCTGCGAGCCAATTCATCGGCTGATGGCATATTAGAAAAACGACTTGAAGTTGTTGGAGGTGGCAATTCTTCCGGTTCTCCGTAGATTGAATCAAAGTTCTTTGGCATAACATAAAATTTAAAAACTTCTTCTATTCTGCTTGTGTCCGGTTCCCCGGTCAGTGGTTGAATTCCCAGATGTGTCATAATGTTGTCTATTTTGGTATCAGGACTAACGGCCCGAGTGTCATTAAAAACTGTTATGCGACCTGCTTTGGGCTGATAATCTGTTCTGTTGCTTCTGGAATATATAAATTTTAATATCTTTATGTCTTCAGATACTTTATTACGAAGAGGTTCCCCTAATTGCTCTATGTAATGTATAACTCCTTCAAAGTTCTTTTCATGGCCAACATCATAGCTTGCCATCATTGTCAAATATTGAGTTATCAAGGTTCTTATTAACTCCAAACCTCCTTTAGTTGCTGATTGCACATGGACAGTCTTAGACCTATCATATGGATTGCTTGGATTTAATTTGGGTGGGTGTTTTGGGTCAGTTTCACTTAAGAAAGTTCGCCATTCATTTAGAATCTTTTTCATGTTTTTTATAAGGCTCCATAAATTCCTGTGGTACCATTTTAAGTAGTTCTCCATCTAATAAAATATCGTACACAATATAGAAGGAGTTCATCTCATTTTCTGCTAGTGGTACGATATTATATGGCTTGCTTATTATTATTCCTACTTTTTGTTCGTAAAATTCAGCTATGAAAATTCCATAGTCATTAAGGACTATTAAATCTCCCGGCTTGAATTTATGTGACACCTCGAAGTTCCCTATAGGAATTAACTGCACATGGCCATAAGTCTGTCGCGATTGCGAGACAAGCTTCGGCTGCTTTCTGTATTTCCCACTGAGCGCCTTCATGTGTACGAAGATCAATAAACTTAAGAAGGTTATTAAGATTAACAGTACCATAATACTCTGTATATAGATTTTGTGGTAGAATCATTCTTGCTTGCTCTCGACAGATTCCAATCTCTATCATTCTTTTATAATATTCTAAAGAAGTTAAAATATGATTCTGCATATAATCTCTGGCGGTGGAGTTACTAGGAGGAATAATATTGTATTGTTCTCTGGGGTACATATGGGGATTTATAAGCTCATTAGGGTTTGAAGCTTGGCGATTAGACTTGTGTTGTGTTCTAAAGCCAGCCGGAACATAAAATTTCATGCCTTTGTCTGTGTATCTCCTTGAGATTTCGTTGTAGCTCCACGTCCTATGGCGGTGATGCTGAGAACGAACAAAAAGAGGCACAGTAAATTTAAAAGTAACAACGTTATGCTCCAAGGTTGAAGTATGTTTATTCCTGATAAGATACTTGATAAGCTTTCTGTCTTTATCATCCAGTTCAGACTTTTCAGTGCCGAAACTGACACGAGCGCTATTGACAACGGTAAGGTCACTGCCCATGTGATTAACGTAGTCCACGCAACCAACATCATCATCATATATTTTAATTGACTTTGCATATGTCATTTATTCTCTCACAGGGTATGGATTCATAATGTCTTCCTCTCTCTCGTCATCATAAAAAGGAATATAAGATTTTCTAGCTTTGCCATCCATTCCCTTCATAATGGTATAAAAATCTTTTTTCGCCTGAATTGCGTTTCCGGTTAGAAGAAGATTGGATTGTTTATCAATACGATAAGAATCGGGATGGGATGGCTCCATGGCATCTCTGCCTGTCTTGTGTGGTTCTAACATCATCATCATCATCCTCCAAAAAACCCTTGGACCCTCTTGGCCTTGTATACCAGCAGCTTGCGACATTGGCTCACCAGTGTCCACATCAACCGGTTGTTCTCCGGCGCTATAGTCGATTGTTGCTCCCGTATATTTTTCAGCATAAACAATCGCATCTTGAAGATACCTTTTACCCAACCTTATCATATCCAATTTAAATTTATTATTAACTTCATTGCTATTGCTAAAAACCATCACGCTTTCCTCTGGTTTGCCGCCATACACACCTTCTCCGGTTACGTAATTACTATACCCTAAAGAATTTAAGTCTTTTAAAAACTCTTCTTGTTTGGCTACATTGCCGTAGCCAAAACCCTTACCATGTTTGCTTTTTCCGGGAGGATTGTGTGCAGTAATGAAACAGAACTGTGCTGGTCCTCCCGGTTCGATCATCTGTCTGTAGGCGCCTTCAAATTCCCCGCCGCCTTCCATTTCAGTCAAAAGCCAAGACTTTTTATTATTTTCTGAAATGACCTCTTTAACTAATTCCTTAAGAAGTTGCTTTGTTAATTTCATTATTAATTCTCCCATAAATGTAATTTTCTAATACTAAATAGAAAGAATATCCGTTAATATCAATTTTGTTTAACATGCATCTATCTAAAAGAATAATGTCATTAGTTGATAATTTTCCATAGTATTTTGAGTCATTGGCAACCTCCAATACTAATGCCTTGACATGTGGACTCTGTGGTTTTTTATAATCTGTTGGTAGCACCACAGAGCTACTCTTTTTATCTTGTGATTCATCAATAACATCTACAACCAAATGTCTATTGAATGGTTCAAAGTATGCTTTCATTTTTCCTCCTATAAAAGCTAAAGCGAATAAATACTTACAAATATATTATAACACACATTTCACTATTTGTCAAGTTTATATCTGAATTTATTTTTCATTAACCATATTCTAATCCGGTTAATGGTTGTTCTGTCTGTTGTTATTTCGTAATATTGAATTCTATTTTTGTAGTCAGGAGTTGTGTCGAATTCTATGTCTGTTGCCCCGTCTAGTCTTAAATCGTGTATATAATCCCATAAATCAAATTCCTTTTGAGAATCATCAAAATCAACGGAAATGATTAATTTTCTTCTCTTATGACGTATTGTACTAGTATAAGTTGAGGTTGCTTTACCGGCTGGTTCACTGTCTGTTACTTTGTGTGGTTCATCGTTGTCATTCATTTTAAACCCCATAATAACTAGAATCTAAAATGCTATTTCACAAGCTCCACCTGCGCATGCTATCTCACCAGACAAATCCGTATTATCTTCTTTTTCCGATACTTGGTCTAAATCAATATTAACTAATGATTTCATCATTTCGTCATAATTTTCTTCGACACAATCTTCAAAGGGTGCCTGTTTGTAAGTATGATCTGAAAATGGCAAGATTGAAAGACCATTATAGTGTTTTCTATTGTTCCACATCCACTCTCTAACAGCTTCCCATTCATTTGGCTTGACAGTAATTGTGGCAGATACATTGTTTGTATTTTGTCCTTTTCTGTGTCCGCTAACAACCCATTCTGTTGCCACTCTTTTTACACGCTCCAAAAGATTCAATGCCGATTCCGCTCTCGTAATTGCCCCATTTGGAGACTTTTGTGGAACGGATATAACAGCGGTGTCATGTGGCCTAAAGAACTCATTTTCGACCAATTCTGGGTGATTGGCGGCTAAATAAGAATAGATTGCTTCATTTTTTCCAACCCTTACTCTGCGAATGTAATAATCATTGTGCCAAGCGTGAATTCCACTTGAAGTACCAAGAACAAGAGAAGTTGTTCCTGCTGGTTTTGTTGTTGTGCATCGAGAAGCTGGTTCGATACCTATCAATTTTGCTATCTTTGCATTTTCTTCTTTAACTGCAACAGCGGCTGATTTCATATCCAACTCAAGCACCTTTCCGGAGGCTATTCCTGTCATAGAAACGCCTATTAAATAGTCTTTTTCAGTGTTACGCTGCCATACTGGTCTCAAGTAATGAAAGTCTGTATATGAGGCTTGTAGGGTGCCTATGAGAGAAGCTGCTCTTGCTCTTGATTCATACTCTTCTTGTGTTTTGATATCGCTAACATTGATCTCTGTTAAATTACAAAACTGATATGGTCGGAGGCTGATTTCACAACATGGATTACAGCCATACTCTTTATCATTAGTAAAGTAGAAGCCGGGCTCTCCAGCACCAGAAGCCTTCACCCTTTCCCATAATTTAAGAAAGTCTTCCTTCTTTATTCTGTGTCTCATTATGACCACAGAATTATTGGCTCGACCTCGTTGTGGGTTTTGTTCCCACCAGTTACCTGTTTTTGCAGCTAGCATTTCTTCGTCATCAATGGAGAACAAGGAAATAAGAGCAGCACGGCGAATACCACCAGCCAATACAGCATCAGCAATATGACAGATAATATCATGCACTTCAATTGTTGTTAGTTTATCTCCACTCTCTTTATGATCAAGAATACCTTCTACCTTTATTAAACACTCTTTGAGTGGTTGTGGCCCGGGTGCTTTGCCTCCGCTAGTAACAAGCCTTTCGCCTTTGGCTCTAATGTCAGAAAAATCAAATCTAAGCTTAGATGTGCCCTTGAAATAAGATTTCATAAGAGCAGATACAGCATCAGACCAACCTTCAATAGAGTCTCCAATAAGGAACCTTCTGGTTCTCTTAAGATTGGGTTTTAGAATGCTTGGTAACTTTTCAACGTGATGTCTCTGAACTGAGTATCCAACTCCTGTGCCTCCTAATAAAAGCAACATTATCTCTCCAAACACACGATAATCGTCGATTGGAGCATAAGCACAATTAAAAATTCTGTTTGGGCTTATTTCAATGGGTTTGCCGGCAAATTGCATTGAACGCATTGAAGGGAGAACCTTCTTGTTATAAACAAACCGATATGCTTCCTCAATCTCAGAAACTAGTCCGGGAAATTTTTTGATGTGCATCAATTTGTTCCTTGTTACTAACTCCTGCCAATTCTCTCTTCTGTTTTCTTCTGGTTTGTATCTGGCGTACTTCATATGTACGGTTATATCTGATAAGATCTTGTTTGCTACACTCATTTTGTCACTCCTATTTTGCTCTTGTTTGATTGTATTTTTCTTTTAAAAATCTTAAGTTATCTTTTGATGACATCTTAGGTTTGTCTTCTTCATTGTCAGTCTTGTCTAAAATCTTCATGCTAACATTAGACCAATCTGCGAAAATAGGGAAAACTAATCCATCAGGACCGTTTCTGTTTTTCGCTATAAAGACACGGCCAGTGTTGGCCTGTTTGTCTTTTGGGGTTCTTGATAAAGAGAAGATAAAATCAGCTACAAAGCATTTGCTAAAGGCCTCTGAGATAGATTCCATAGTAATAACTTCGGCATTAAGGCCACCACGGTTGGTTTGGCTTGCAGTTATAACTGTACATTTTTCACGCTGTGCTATCCCTCTTAGCTCTTCATAAATGCTTTCCAACTCATGCCTCTTCTCACCTTGTGATCTAACTGGTTTTAATAAGTCAGCATAATCAACAATAATCATATCGGGATTTGTGCCACGCTTCTTGAGCCGTTCAATGTGGCTTCTGATTGTTTGCGTGGAAGCTGACTTGCTTGGATACTCTTTAATAATTAGATGACCATCTATTTCTTTTATTTTATTGGCAACATTATGTTTATTCTTCAACAAATCATTTAGCTTGATTCCAGTAACACACGAATCAAAACGTTGCCCAACTACTGTTTCTGCCAGTTCCAGTGTATAATATATTACTGTTTTTTTCTCTTTGAGAGCAGTGGCGCCAATATGTACAAGTGCCATAGATTTACCTGCACCAGTTGGGGCAATAACAACACCAAGCTCTGATTGTCCGAAACCTCCTTGAGTAATTTCATCAAATCTAGCCCAGCCAGTAGTTATTGGATTGCGTACTTTAATTCTGTATCTTTTATCAATGTCCATATGATAATCATGACCAAAATCAACATTGGTTCCTAATTTCATCGCGTCTTCAATAACTTTTTGTATTTCTTCAAATGAAGAAGATTTCAGCAATTTGACTGACTGTATCATTGCTTTTTTAAGTACTTGTTTTCTACAAAAATCAATTGCATGATCTTTGATAAACTCTGCGCTCTCTATTTCGCTATTATTAATAACCCTAGAATAAAATTGTGTTACTTGTTTTTTTAGGGCCTCTGTATATTTTCCCACTTCTGATGTTACTATTGTTGCCATTGTTTCATAAGATGGGTGCTTACGATATTTGCTTCGATATTCCAACAACATGGTTGTAAAGATGCGAAGATGTTCATATTGGATGAATTCTATGTCCAGCACTTCACTTATCTGATCGCAGAAAGTTCTATCCTGTAACATCATATGACATAGATCCTCTTGAAAGCTCTTTCCGAACTTTTGAAATGTTTCTTGTTTAAATTGCATTGTGTCCTCCGTTGTTTAATTACTATTTTAAATTTTTAAAAGCAACCCATAAATCAGATAAATTTAACTGTCCTTGTCCATCTACTATAAGCATTTTTTGTATTTCCAACTTATCAAACCCATATTCAAAGTTGTCTAGCGTAAAATTAATACCACTCCTCCCATTAAATGATATATTTGATTCATATAGTTGCATTATCTTATAATTTAGCTTAACACGTTCTTGATATTCTAGCAACTTTTTATGGCAACTTTTTTGTTTTACTTGCATCTTACAATAAACAAAAAGCTCGTCACATGTAAGCTGTTTTTCGTTTTCTAAAATTGGAAAATTTGTTTTAATTGTTTTCATTCCAATCCTCGGAACGCCTTCTAAATTGTCTGATTTGTCTCCATCGATTGCTCTTGCTAAAGCATAATTATTTGGATGAATACCAAATTTATGCACTAATATTGCTCTTGTTATAATTTCCTTTTGTATTGGCCTCCATATATAAACATCTTCATTTCCGCATAACTGAAAGAAATCTTTGTCTGATGATACAACTATTTTTTGCCAATTCTCATACCTATCATGCTGAGTGATGTATGCGATTATATCATCTGCTTCAACAAAATCAAGCATAAGCTGAATTACAGGCATATGATTCAGATATTCATGTAATCTTAACTGTTGGTCTGATCTGTTCTTCTTTACTTGGTCTTCGGGTAAATCAATCATTCTTCGATTGAATCTTACTGGTCTCCTTCCCTGTTTATATTCTTTATTCATTTGTCTTCTTTTTTCTGATCCACCGTGGCCATCCCAACAAATAATAACTTCATGGGGCCTTATTTCACGACAAAGAACTTGTAGTGATTTAAGAAAGCCTATCGTTCCTCCATTGGGCAAACCTTGCGGATTCATGCTTGGAATAATTGTATATGATCTTAAAAACATATTAAGTGCATCAATTATTATTACTCTTTTCTGGTCTGTTATTGGTGTTGTTGGTCTCATATTGTCTCCTATTATATTATATCATATTGTTCTCCTCTTGTCAAGAAAAAAGCCCCCGATTTTTCAACCGAGGGCTAAAGGAGAACAACTACGCCAAACAAAAACTATGATTTGTATTTCTCGACCATTACCTCTTGTAAAAGAGCAATGACCGCTTTTCTAAATTCCTCGTCTTTTAGCTTCTCAATCCACTGTTTTGACTGGAATTTAAAGGATTTTCCCTCTTTTGATGTAAGGGTATACCAAGCACCAGAAAGGGTTAAATTGGGCGTTCTTGAGCGTTTAAGGATCTCTAACCAAGATTCTTCATCCTGTATTCGGACATCAGAACCCCACATTATCTTAAACTCACAATCTCGCCCCTCAGAACCAAAACGTGACTTCTTAAGAAAGCACCGGACATGAGAACCAACCCTAACTCCATCCTCATCAATAGCAAATGACGCTTTTGCTTTGCGCCTTGTAAGCCAAATGCGAAGTGAGCTAAAATATTCAATAGCTTTTCCTCCGGGGGCAATCCAAGGCTCAATCTTGGACATCATCGGATTTGATGAAATGTTAGTTTTAAGTTGGTTAATTAAAAGAAGAGTTGATTCTGTATTACCTAATGGAATTGTAAGTTTGGGAAATGCTTTCGAAAAAATTCTTGGCTTAACGGCCATTGAAGATTGAGGGTTGAAATCACCTTCTAAATCTTTTTCCGAGGGAGTAGCGGCAACGCTATCCCAAATAAACAAAACACGAGCACCGCTGTATTCGTTCATGACATATTCCATCGTATTCAATACATTCTCAACACTAATGGCTTGCTGATACAGCAGTTGGTCTTTTGAACAACCAGCCTTAACTAAGAACTCAGAGTCCAAAGCGTTTTCTGCATCAAAATAAACAACAAACATTCCTTTCTTTTGAGCATTTGCTGCAATTTGTGCTGCCATGAAAGACTTACCAGAACCAGACAAGCCAGCTAATTCGGTGATCTTTCCGACAGGGATTCCTGCTTCTTGGCCCGGTCTTATGATTAAGTCAAGCCACTTTGATCCGGTTGGAATCCAATCCTTTACGGATACCGGATCTGATTGAGAAAGGTCATGAGCAACCTCAATTCCCATCTTCTTATTGATCTTTTTTGCTAATTCAGCAACGTTAATTTTTCCTGTTTTCTTTTCACTCATTTTTATTACTGCTCCCATTGTTTCTCCTTTGTGTTATATAGCAACGTTTATGTTTGAATTTAATAAAACAACTTGCTTATTCTTCTTTTTTGTTTTCTTTATAATAAGATCTTCAGTCTGCACAGTCCAACAAGATTCTAAACACTTTGGCTTCCAAAAAGTTTTCTTTTCTTCTATAGAAAGGTTATTGTGAGAAATATATATATCAAAAATTCTTAAAACTGCTGCTGTTGAAATCTCTTGTTTAACAAGGTGCTTGATATAATCTTTCACTAAACATACATCACCAAACACTTTCTCTAGTTTTTCAAGTCTGTGTGTGAATACAGATGAACCTATGTTCACACAAAGTTCAAATTGGGACCCGTTACAATGCAATTCGACAAGCGGAGTGTTGGGTTCGTCTAAGAATGTTATCTCTGGTGACCTCATTGTTCTTAATTTATTGATATAACTGATTCTAGTTACAACTTGAGGTTTCCCGGATTTTGTTCTTGGTTGACGCTTATTACCAGTCTTTTGTTGTTGGGTATTTGGGGGTGGTTTGGCAGGTGGAACCCCGTTATTGGTCTTTGATTTTTGAGAACCATAGTAGCATTGTTTTAGTAGGTTGTTGATATGTTTTTTTATATCTTCATCGCCTTCAGATTTAGACTGATTTTCTTCTTGCCAGTCTTTTAACTCTTTTGGCATATTGAGTCTGAATTGCTCATGGAACAAACCCTTGTCAATTTCCGCATTATTATAATACAAATGAGTCCTGCCGGCATCTGTTTTTAATTGTACACTAGGATCAAACTCAAAAATAATCATAACTTTATCATAGTTAACAATAATACCACTCTGATTAAGATCTTTCTTTTTGGAAAGGTGATGTTGGATGAAATCTGAATAGGTTTCACCTTTCCATGCAAAGGCCGTTTTGCCGGATGCTGCCCAGTTCGAACTGTACACGGGTTCACCGTATGAAGGTAGAACACACCAGTGTGCTTTTGCCTCTAAGCCATTGACGCTAACATCAACTACTCCGCCAATTTTGGTTTTGTTTTTCATAAAGTCCTTTAATCCGTGAACAATCTTCCAAGTCTTAAATTCTCCGGTTTTTTTATAGTAAATAGCCACCTTTGTTTCTACTTCTGGTTCTAGCCAGAGACGATGTGTGAGATAGCGAAAGTTTCCATACCCTGTGCCACCGTCTCCTTCTCCTTTTCTCTTTCCACACCTAAAATCAAATGCCAACCATGTATCTTCTGATGGGTGGTTACCCATACAAACAACTTCAGTTACAGTGCTTTTACTCTTTGCAAGTCCCGAGAATGTGTCATGTACCGGAAATGCTGTTATTTCACCAGTCATAGGGCACTCAAACGGAGGCAATGTGTATACAGCACGATTTTCATCTTGACGCATCTGTGTCATGATGCCATGATCATGATTCGCTCTAACGCTTCTGTATTCTAGTCCTCTTTTGGCCTGTGGTAGGTATGCGACCTTTGCGCCAATACCTTTATTTTTATCTAAAATAACTTTTCCACCTTTTGTAAATGAGTTTCCGGAATTTCCAATTGTTGCTAGGTTTTCTATCATTCTTTTTTCAGACAAATAGTCTCCACCCACATTAACAACAGATAGCTTATCCGAATATATATGATCTTTACAAACATATACAACTTTTTCTTCCTCATTCTTATTTCTTAGACACGCCTCTATACCATTGATCACAAGCTCTCTAAGAGTTAGAGCCATCGGAATACCAACACCTAAACTATTGATAACATTCGCTACTGCTTCTGCGCTGTGTGTTGTAATATCAAATCCTTTTGTCATATTTACTCCTATTATTAAAAAGATGCCCCTATTTTAAGTGCGGGGCCCACACTCGACAGCTTTAACTATCCTGATTTAAGAATTGCTTCAAAGCGCCATCGACAGACTTCTTACTATTGTAGCGCTCAGACTCTTTGGAGAAACCCTCGGAGGTAACATCGGAGGACAGGTATTCGTCCAGCAAAGCTTGTACATCGGAGGTACTGTGTCGCTGGAACAGGGTCTCAATCTCAGGAATCGAGCTTATTAATTCATCACAGTCAGCTACATTATCATCACATAATACAGAAGGTCTACGACGAGGCTTAAGTGCCGTCTTAGGAAATGATCCGGGAGTTCCGGGAACTGTGTATGTTAATACAATATCAGTACCGGTCTCAGGATGTGTAAGATCACCATAGTCTGGATCAAGGACATAGGATAGAAGGGTCTCATAAGCAGTTTTGCCGTAAGCCCAAACTCTTACACCTTTGCTTTCTTCACTACGAACTATAATAGGAGAATAGTATCGTTTTCGAGCAAATAGCTTTTTAGCCTCTCGCTTTGAGGTATCATCATTACGTTCTACTCCTTCACGCCAAAGTTTTGATGCAAAGTCGCAGATTGGGCAATCTTCACCATGATTGCGTTTAGGGCAAAGAATTCCGGGATTTCTACCAACATTATAGTGGAAATGAAATTCTTTGAAAGGATCTCCGTCCGCTGCTGGAAGCAGCCGGACTGTTTGGTCGCCTTCAGATGGGCGCCACTTGGTATTGTCTTCAGCTTTACCGTTATTTTTAGAAACTCCTAGTTTCTTTCTCATTAGATCTAAATTTATAGCCATTTTTTTCTCCTTTTGTTAGCTAAGTTTTTTGTCTTTGGGGACTAAAGTCGAGGGGATTTGATCCCCCCGCTAAATTAATATAACCTATTATCGATTAACTGTCAAATGAATAGTTGACTTTTTGTTCAGTTAAAGTACCGACTTGGGTTGATTTATTAAATCGTCGAAAATCACGAAGTTGTGTATCATAGACGACTTCAGTTTTACCATCGCGAGATGTATTTCCCTTAATTTGATTAGTAGAGAAATGAGTGCGAGGTAGATCACTAGTTTTAATGAAACTCATTGTTCGAGTAGAACCATCAGCTTTTGTAAAAGTACCAGTGTATTGTGTATAATTAGACATATTTCCTCCATAATGTTAATGTCTTAAGTAAGTGTATTTTCTTGTAGTGGATGAATAGATTGTGACCAGAAGTTTGTGATGATGGTCACCAATGACGCAACTCGTTACAAGTTTTGTGCTTACTTATATAATATAACCTATTAGTTATAAGTTGTCAAGAAAAAAGTTAAAGTTTTTTTTCTCAGTGGTTTGTAATTTTTTGAGAAGCTTTTCTTGCTTACATATATAACTTAACCTGTTTACTTGTGGTTGTCAAGAAGTTTTTTTATTTTTTCGTTCTCTGCGTCGAAACATCATCTTTGCCAACAGCAGATTTACTCCCTTACCACAGGTAGATCTAGCTGAGTGAAAATTCGTTATATTTTCTGGGTTTTTAGCTCTGCCAATAAGTGTCCAAATCTCCATAGCACTCTCATCGCCATCTGGGGTCATTTGGTCGCAGAGGTTTTTAAAGGTATCCACCATTTCAGCAATTTGAGGACTGCTGAAGGTGATTCCTTCACTTATTAAATTTTTAATCTGTTCTATATTCATCATTTTTCTCCGTTGTTATATACATTATATCATATATTGTTTAGATTGTCAAGAACTTTTTTATTTTTTTTCTTGAATATGATGTGTAAGTTTTAAAGAATAAAAGAATGACTGGTTATGTTCAGAAGGGTAGATAGAAAAAGAAGAGGTAATATTTTTTTCTTCATCTTTTAATATTCTTTCCTTAATTATATTCAGCATGTCTTTGTTGTTCTCCAAATGTTTTTTGCTTACACTATAAAGATAACATACCTCAGTAATGTTGTCAAGCAAAAAGAGTAACTTTTCTTCATTTTTTTCAAAGTCTCCAACAGATAGGGTACATATTCTGGATATATCCTTTGACTCATGAGCAGAGCCCATAACTGGATTCTGTGTTTTAAGCCATTCAAGAGTCTCAATGGTAATTGCAATCTGTT
>Ga0208299_1002157_pt1 | contig 13670 bp, 6 predicted proteins | sample 15_taG_FD_184089 | JGI IMG/M metagenome (GOLD analysis project Ga0208299, IMG submission 184089) | Marine viral communities from the Subarctic Pacific Ocean - 15_ETSP_OMZ_AT15312 metaG (SPAdes) (version 2) | ecosystem: Environmental > Aquatic > Marine > Oceanic | place: Pacific Ocean | collected...
TATACTCCGTATGGACGATTTTGTTGTCGTTCATGACGCATACTCCGACTATGCTTGTGCTTATGTCTAATCCTAATATCATTGCAAGTCTAATTTTAACTTAAAAGTGAAGTCCCTGTCAAGTGTTTTTTTCACCGGTTTAGAGACCGACGCTATTCCTATGAGGTTTTTATCTTCATCATAAATGCCAACCTTTGTAATAAAAGTTGTTTTTTCAAAAGTTGCAGCGGGATCGGAATATGGACTCTTTACTATGTTTTTTATGGGCTGGCTAGTTTCATTGAAAGAAAGACTATTGTATTCAAAGAAACTTGCTGTGGCCTGGTGTCTCACATACGTCGGATTATTTGAATGATTAAGTTCGCCCTTTTCTGCGTGGGCTAGCATCGTCAGAGTTTCAATATAATTGATTCCCTCGAAGTCCATACGATAATTCACATGCGGAATTGCAGTACCCGACATATCGTTCATCCCGACTCCATAAAATAACCAGGAAGAGGGCATAAGAGAAGTTGGATCTTCTAGATAATTTCGAGTGACACCTCCGGCCTCTAGGTCCCAACTCCCCGTCAACAGCAAGAACCCCTCGTTATACAATGCAATACCTGCAACAGATCCGGATCCAGTGCTGCCCGAAGGGCCGACCTGAATTAATTCTCCGTTTCTATTAACATCTTGAAGTTCGGCGATTAAAGTACCTGACACATAATATTTCAGACTTATGGTTCCATTTTCTTTATTTATAGATGAGCCATAAAATATTGATGGAATAGAAATGAGGTTTATTGTCTGCGTTGCTTTATCGCCATATGATGAGCTAAATTGGTAATGTGGACTCCAATAAGTGTATGAATTTAGGGTCGTCTTTAGGGCACTTACTTTCCTTCTTCCGATCGGGCCTATAATATAATTTCTACTGACGCTGGCTGAAAGAGGGTATGATCCAGTTATCATGTCTCCATAAGCGAATTCGGAATTAAAAGAGTTCGTAGAAATTGTTCTAAAGCTTGTCAATGTTCCGTCTTTTGTCACGAACGGATAAATTAAGCCAGTTTGAGTCGGATTCCTATCGACGTTTAATTCATAGAGAGACTTGAATCCGGTTGGAATACAAGGGACGCTCCCAGTAAAGGCGCCAGAGATCTCAGATGCATTTTGGAAGTATACTTTCCCGCCGTAAACATCAAATTGGTTCTTTGGGTTGGCCTTCAGGGTATTATTAAAAATGTCATCAGCGCCAAATTTCTTAAAAGGCATCTGTTAAACCTCCGATTTAATAATCGAGCCTAACGCGGAAGATTAATTCGGTAGCAGGATCTTTCTTGAGTGGTTCAGATAATTTTGCTACCGCAAGAAGTTCATTATCTGGAGAATAGAGTCCGACAGTCGTAATATAAGAACACGGAGGTTGGGAAACGTTGTTGTTTTTGACAATTATTTGACTTTGAGACAGATATGTCTGATTCGAGCTATAATTATACTCATTATTTGCGGCGCGGCAGAAGTAAATAGTTGAATTTAATTCTGTCGTGTTTTGAAAATCATTATCATCCCACATTCGTCGGACTTCATCTGCGGCGCCAGTTATAGACAAGGCCGAGGCCCAATCTTGCGAAGATGAAAAGAACGAAGATGTAAGTGCGACAACGCCGGCTTGATAAAATACAAGACCAACAGAGTCTCCATAGGGGACTGCGGAAGATGTGTATAGTAGGCCAAACTCGCCGGCTGGTGAGTTTACACGGTAATCAGTATTTGCTCCATAGTCCCCCACTGTCTCAAAAGAAGATCCACTCTGCATCGTGAGAGTATAGGATTGCTTCTTTATTTCATCTTTTACTAATAGTCTTGAGTAATTTAGAAAAACACACTCGTCCATGACACCGGACATAGCCGAGGCGCCGAGCCAATTTCCATCTGAATCAAATTTTCTAATTGAACCGGTCTGGTCGTATCCAACCAAAATTTGGGCCATCTGATTATAAATATTTATTTTTTTTGCGTTCATGGGGTTACTAGCAGAAAGGGTCGATGAATAGCCATAAGAAATATCAAAAATATGGTTTGCGGATGATGATAGATATGGGTAATCATAAACACTCTCAAACATCCCATGAACGTAGGTTTTGATATTAGCATCGTTGCTGTAGGTTCCGGAAACTACTGTTCCGGTAATTGGAATTGCTTCATTTAGCAAAGTTCTTGTCATTGCGACATCATTATTTAATAATGTTTTGAAAATAGTGGCCATCGTTTATCCTTTAAAATCTTAAGTGTACCAAGTTACCCTCGGCACTGGGCTGCCTCAACCGTCTTGACGTATCTCACAGGAACGTCAATTTGAAAACCTGTTGTGAGACCAGTAACTCTCACTACCGAATCGATATAATACATAGTATTGTCACCAGTTGCACCAATGTTGCCTGCATCGAAAGTGCCGCCCAATCTCGTAAAAAAGCTTGTGTTAGTTTGCAGGTTTGGGCTCACTTGAATTTGGAATTCCAAAATTGTCCCGCGTGCACCGGAGATCACCTGGTATTCTGCTCCCTTTTCTGAATTATCCGTAACGAAACTGCTGTTAACATTTCTAGATAAATAGTAAGAAGCTATTTGGTCATCATCGATGAACGATGGAACCGCGAGGGTTGCGCCTTTTTTATCAATAATCTGGCCAAACCGCGAGTCCATTTCAATCAAATATTGATTTTCATAGAATTCGCTAGAAGGGAGACCATTGGAGGGCACTACTAGAGAATTATCTATTCCCTGATCGAGCCTGATATGTGTTCTCAATTGGGAGGGGTCGGCTCCCTGCAAAATCCCATCCGTTGCGAGATTCCAGTTAGCTCTAGGGCCTAGGGGAAGGCTGATTGGGGCGCCCAAGGCGCAGCTCGTTTCAGAGTCAGCTGCCACCAAAAATGTGTTAAAAGATGTATTATATTCCGTCCCCACTTGGAGATTATTTAATTTTATAACTGGCAAATACAGGTGGGTTTGATTATTCGTGTAAGTCTGTAAAAAGGAGTGCATCAAAGAAGTATTGTTAGTAAAAGCTTCCAAGACCGGCGTCTGCATGATCTCCAAATCTTTTTCCCCTGCTGGCGCTGCGCCGTCATAGGTGCCATAATTTATTTCGTCGTCGCCTAGAGCAAATTTAACAATTCGAAAAGACCCGTCTCCTCGTGCCAACCTCTTTCTTCCCGTATCAGTCAGGACTGCGTCTAAGATGATATCACCGCTATTGTCTAAAAATGCCATTAGTATTCTCCTCTCTCTATAAATAGTATTATACTAATTAAAATTACAATTCATTTTCTACTTTAAAAGTTACGTTTAAATCCAATTTTTTACCAGTATGCCTAGAAATGAGCCGAATTTTGAAAGTTTGGCCGGTTTCACTGTCCCCGAAAAGCCTTGGGCTCTCAGTTCCCAAAACAATGTCTGGCTTATGTTTTGCCACACTATTAACCAAAAGGCCCGTCTCGGAGATTAAGCCTGAAGCCTCATAATCAATTTGTATTTGTGGAAGGGATGGAACTATTTGTAAGAATTTTTTGAATTCTATAGAATTTTGTTTCGGCTTTTCTGGAGGGCGCATTTCAATTATTTCGACCAAGGGATAAATTGCCCCAGAATCATTAATAATCATCACCTTATATACCGGCGATGGGTAAGATTTATGATTATGTATGTCAACAGACCTTACCATATAATAATATTCCGTATTGGGAACGATTGTGTCTTCGTATGAGGAATCCCAAGAGTAAATTGCTCTAGAGGAGTCACTCTGAAGAGTTGATACCGCGCTTTTGAGATTATTTGAAAAATCTTCATATGAAATTGGTGCCTTTTCCATCCTATAAATCTCAAAGGCAACAGTTTCATCATCTGTTTTATATGTCACGGGAGAGTCTATTGACATGCCTCGCGAATTTTGGAGGGATTCGATAAAATCAAAATCTTCTGAATTTAAAATTACCGGACTATTTGTGTATTCCCCTATTTGAGAGTGCATATTGATGGTCACCTTATTGTCTACCCCCACATAAGTTATAAAATTAATATCAGGAATCATCGGAGGGTCATCCAAGATTGATCCATCAAAATCAAATAAATGAGTCTTGATGAGGTCTATGGTTGGCTCCGTAATGACATCAATTTGAAAATAGTCAACGTTGATATCCGGTGCTGAGCCTGGATTCTGCCCAAAATCGAGTTTTGGATCCGCGACCTGCCCCGCACCGGTCAAACGCGAGTCCGAAAAAGATCTTTTGGACCCCGCAAAATCCGGTGCTGAGCCTGGATTCTGCCCAAAATCGAGTTTTGGATCCGCGACCTGGCTCGCACCGGTCAAACGCGAGTCCGAAAAAGATCTTGTTGGGGAAACGAAAGAGGTCTGAAATGTTGACATGTCGTAAAAATATCTTGTTCCCACTACAGCACTATAAGCAAACACTCTGTAGAAATATTGCTTATTATATTTCACCTGGGTATCAACATATTCAACTGGATCAACCTGATTGATGTTTGGGATCCAAATATTTTGAATTGGAGTTGGTGCGTCCGGAGAGGTGTATTTCTCTACCTTATAGAAGACTATTTCCGAATAACTTTTTTGACCTGTATTTAATTCCTCAAAAGATCTCAAGTTGTCCCTTGTGATGTCCTTTATTTTTCCGAGAAAAATAGCTGACGATAGAATTTGCTGTAGCGCGGACGTGTTTCCTTTCGCAATATTGATGGATAATGTTTCTGATCCCAAATAGATTTTATTATCTGTTGCAAATTCTGTTGTTAACCCTTCTAAGATCGTAGTAAGGTCACGCGACCAATCCAACAGATTTAAGGTTTCCAGACTGATGGTTGTTGTGACATCCTCGTGGTCATCTTCATGCACATGTGTTGGGTCAATGTGTTCCTCGTGGTCATCTCTTATCTGTGTTTTTTGAAAAAATTTGCTCTCTTTGGCACTCGTATCAAAACTTTGGCGGCTGGCAAGATCTATTAGTGTGGCGTCCAAGTTGGATTTGTTTAGGGCGTCATAAAAGACCGTCATTCCGGAAATAACAGAGTTGTTTGGGGATAATTTAATTTCTAGAGGAAATACTTTATCGTATCCGTTAAGGGCTTCAAGATCTTCATAGTTATCCATAGAAATTATAATATTTTCATATGATTTATCTGCCGACGAAGGTGATATATTGCTCGCGTATTCATCTAAGAAGGAATCAGGAGGAGGTCCATTGGTTGTTATTATTTTATAAAAATTAGGAAGAGACAACTCCGATATTGACGGTGCGCTTGTTGCATCTTCATAGCTCTTTTCTAAAAAATTTATAAGAAATTCTTCCTTAACCTCATTTGATCCCCGAAGCGGATTTGTGGTGGTAGAAAAATCCTTTACCACGATTGGAGGGATCACATCATATACGATATCCTGTATTGGGAAATCCGATGTGTGGTTTTTAAAATAATCAACAAAATTCGCCTCTACATATCCTTGAAAGTCGGATTGCGGGTCGGCAGTAGAAGTCTGAAGCCCTGGTAATTTTTTAGAGATGGGGCGCCCTAAACTCTGGTTGTAGCCGGATGATCCCGGTTGTTTTTGCTTTTGACTAATAGGGTCGAAGTAAGCGCTGGTTCCCATCTCTGGATTGGTGGTTGCTATTCCGGTTTCTGAATTTGATCTCGCAGAGACACCGAATGATGCATCTTTAATAATCTTTATCCTTTGCCTTTTCTGATAAAGGGAGGTCGGGCTATCCGTCATTATTGAATTTGAATAGGAAGGTATTAACTTAGTCGGGGATCCCAGAACTGATGTTCCAAAGTGTGCACCTATCCAATAGGAATTTATTTCCATCCTCAAAGGATCATCAATGTCTAAAACGTATGTTATTCTTCTATCTTCCATCTTAAGTTATTTTCCTCGACCCAACACTAATTGATTTTAGTGCTTGCGTTGGGATTTCTTCTATCGTCGCCCCCCTGGGCTCTTTTACACTTCTCTTTGCCTCCCTAGAAGGTGCACGACCTGTTTCGCTACCTCGATGGTCGATATGTGCAGAACCGGGAGGTGCCGATAGAGAGGCCTCATTTCTTGTGATTAAGAAATAGGTATTTACCTCAACCATATTTAATCCAAATGGGGTGTCGGGATTGTCCTTCCTCTCTACCATACACAAAAGAACATCAGATTTATTGTTTTTATTTTTCAAGTTCCTCAAAATTTTAGACCACTCTTCCTTAGTGGGCGTTTTAAAGACTGGTCTTTTTATCATAAAATTACCATTACTATCATTTTTATATCCCGCGAAAACAGAAATGTTAGCTGCCATACCCTGAGTAAGGCTTTGTTTTGGCGAATCTTTGGGAGAGCTTGTTGAGTTTGACCTGTTTTTTATAAATCTTCCGGCGCGCCCACGAGAAGGGGAACCATTGGCTCTTGGAGTCGATGTATCAAATTTTCCGTTCGTGGCCATAATGTTTGCCAATTCTTGAAAGAGGGGTCCTGCATTGGATTCATTTTTATATAATTCCATCGCCGTTGCGCCATCGTCGGTGGTGGACGATTGGTCACATGATGCACCCTGTGGCGGCCTTGTACTTTTACTCTGCAAATCATCGGGGCCCAAGATATCTGATACCGGAATATTCAAAGATATCTTATTTTGACCTTTTGTTAAATTTTCTTGCGCTGCCATAGGGGTGCGGATAGGCTCGACTTGAACGTTCAGAACACTCATCAGATGACCTAAATTGCCTTGATTTGTCGAATTGGTCGACGGTATGTGGCCAATAGACTGTGCTACAACTTTATTTTGAAATTCTGCATATTGCGACGGCTCATCATAATTATCTACTGCGATGGAGCGCACTATATACGTCCCATCATTTGCGTCAAGAATCCCCGGAGTTATTTGGGGGATGACTGGCGCCTGAGCTGGGGACGGCAATATCGTGTGTTGGACCTCTGTCAGTTCCTGGCTATCCTCGGGGGCCAGAGGTGCGCTGGTGACGGCGGATTTGGCGGCCTCCACCATCCCTTCTTCATCTTCCAGCCTATCTTCAAAAGTGCCAACAGTTACTGCCGCCACGGTCGTCTCTTTTTCGTCGAGGGCCATTTTATCGGCATTTAAACTATCAAGATCTCCCTGTGCAGCGTATGGTGTGCCGGCGGGTGGATTTGGAACGGATTTGGTGCCGCGTGAGTTGGCGAAGCCAATATAATCCACGGACGGAAATGTAGATAGTCGTGCGTCAAATAGCTCAACAAAATAGTCCTCAAGTTCGATTACCGAAACCTTCGAATTCCTGGGTGTTCCTCTACGCTTTGTTGAGGAATCTGGTATTTCTATCTCTGCGCTTGGGCCCATCATATCTCTGATTTTTTGAGTTAATAAGTCTATGGCGTCGATAACTGAAAGAATAGTCTCTGAAGTAGCTATCGCCGGGTTCAACGAGCTGCGGAGCGAGAAGGCTGCTGACTTTGGATCAAAGGAGCTGGAGTATTTCTGCGGTTGGATTAGACCAGGGCCTTGATCACGCGTGGGACCCTCTAGGGTGGATTTTTTTGAGCCCACAGTCTTCATTGGGAGCCCCAAACTCGGGTTGTAGCCGGATGATCCCGGTTGTTTTTGCTTTTGACTAATAGGGTCGAAGTAAGCGCTGGTTCCCATCTCTGGATTGGTGGGTGCTATTCCGGTTTCTGAATTTGATTCTAATTTTGCTTGCGTTGTCATGAGGGAGGAGGAAGTTTGAATTCTTTTTGATGTAGATAAAAATGAAAAATCAGAGATTGCCGTGAGGGTGTCGACGATATATGCCGGAGCGAGAATCCACGGGTATAGCCGCTCTTTATCTTTCAGATTTCCAATTAACATTCCCATTTCTCTTCTCAACCCTGCAATTTCTGCCCTCTGCTCTCGGTCTACTCGGTCGCGTCGATGAGAGGATAATTCATCTAACAAGACGTCATAATATTCTTTAACAGATTTTATTCTTTCATAACTCTTTGTTGGTATTTGAACTAAATTATAATATCCCACCAGATATTCCCTAATTGATCTAAGTCTCTTGAGCCTCTCATTTAAGAATCGGATTGTGCCGTCTTCTATTTGTATTTTTACGCCGTATTGAAATGTTCCGTCTGTAAGATCCCGGATTGATGTGTCAGTGACTGCTATTGTTTTTGTTTGGCGGGGGGAATTACTTATCGGCGGCAGTTCTTTTATGCCTCCTATTAGATTATTTTTCTTGTTACCTTTCAAGAATCTCCCCGCCCCAAACGCCCTCATTTCTTTTAGGGCGTTGTTTTTTGATTGATCGGAATAAGTTTCCACGATTATTTGAGTTTCAAGATTTAATTCACTCCTACTTATTCCAAGATTTGCCGAAGATAACCTATTATATCCCCTTGCGACCTCAACCTGCCTTCTTGTGATTTGCAGATTTGTTATTTTTGAATATAAACTTATTTTTTGCTTTGTTTCACGCGAGACAAAAGGGTTTGTTAAAATTTTCCCGAATTTACTCTCCTTAATAAGGGTATTTTCATAATCAAATTCAAAAATAAATTTACAATTATTATTTCTATCCCTGGATAAGAACGCGTTCGAAATATACGCATCTGGATTTTCGATTGAATTGTCAAAAACATCCCTGCCTTTAATAACTATTGGGGAAGTTCTGGATTGTACCAAATTCACATTGAGGCTCGGCATTTTACGAAGTATTCTGAGGTCTTGTATTTTTGTATTTTCTACCTCTATTTTTTCCAAATCTATTTTTGGAGATGCTTGCTTTAACTGGGGGGCGCCATTGGGTGTAGGCATCCACCTTGCCGCACACCAAGTTCCCGGAGCCTTGCCGTTTTTTATTTCCAAAACCGGACCTGACCAGAAAGTTCCTCTCAGTTCTTCTGGGAATTGAGACCTTACATAAAAAACGTAAGAGACAGAGTTAACTCGACCACTCGAAATAACCCTCTCTCCGGCGAGAGGGCCAGTTGTTGGCCCTAGGGCTGGGACGTTTGTTATTCCTAACGTTTTTGCTAAAGATTCTAGGTCCAGATAACAGAATGCGTAATAAGAAAGGTGTGGGATATTTTCTGAATCTTCTATAGTGTCTTCTCTTTGAAATGAGACTTTGGTTTCTTGATTTTGTGATTTGTTGTCTTTTAAAATATTTTTAAGTGGGCCATGAAATATTTCTTTTTCGGCGCCGGTATTGAGTGTTCCAGCATTCTCTGAAGTTTCTATCCTTTTTGATTCTTGGGTGCTAGTGGACCTAACAACACGAATATTCATATGATCAATTAAATCAACATTCGAGGAGAATAGAGAGTTGGACATCCTTATGTTCATGCTCATATCTAAATCAATGGCCAAACTCGATCTTACGCGGCCTTGGGGCCCAGTAGTCTGGTTTTTTAAATCTAGAGTTATTTTGTCAAAAGTAACCGCCGGAATTATCGATGCTACCGTATCATTCGATAAGATTGCGCCCGATGGGGATACCGATGTATACACAGCCATTATTTCTCTCCCTTGTCAATAATTAGTTTATTATTAAAAAGCACCTTTATAAAATTTTCATTCATTCTCACAGACAGCCCCAGTCTTGCCCTCTGCGTATGGGCTTATCATAAACGGAGAAGACTCACCATCCTCACACTCAATAGATGTATCTATATAAATTCCCTTGGATTTAACACTGTTGATTCCTTCGCAAAGATCTCTTTTCGATATTTTAGAGTCTGTCTGAAGATCAAAATAATATTCCACGAAAGTATCATCCAGTTCCACTTCGGGGGATGGCTTTGAGTCTACAATAAGTAAATTATTGACAATTGTTGGATCCTTTTTCATAAAAGATAAGGGAGAAAATGAGCCATCAGAAGAATCAACCGTGAATACCTCTATATCAAAGTTATTTTTGTCGAAATTTACGCCCGACTCTTCTATCATCAATAAAAGATTTTTATTTCCGCCACCGAATGAAATATTTAAAGAAGATCCATCTCGAAAAATAATATTCTCGACGTCTTCTTCGGAAATTCCTATCTTTTTTTCCGTCTCATCTTTATCCAATGTCTTCGCAGTATAAATCAGATTTAAATTAACCTGCGGGATTCTCAACGTCTGGTATGAACTTGTCAAAAAATAAGAAGCATTTTTAATTTCCCCCTCCAAGAGCGTTATTTTCCAAGTGGGCGCCGAAGTCGATTGAAAATCTGACTCTCCCATTGAATTTACTAATGAAAATTCTTTCTCCGGGGTTGATTGTACCCTGATTCTATCTACCTCTGGAATAGTGATGTCTTCATGGGCATTCAAATATGACGAGAAATTAGTCTCTACAGATGTGAATAAGTGCTGCGTCTTATTTTGTGGTGTTTTTTCTTGAATTCTACCTTCTGTGTCATTTTGATTTTCCTCGAAAGAGGCATGTGCAGAATCATATAAAATATTGTCATCATAAAATGCATAATAAACCGGCTTAAATTTTCCTGTTGATAATAGTTGCTTTCCAAATTGTGTTAATTTTATATCTAGAACTTCTTCTTTCTTGTTAAAAAATGTCATTTCTTTCTTTTACCTGCCTTCTTTCTTTTGGATTTTGGGCGGCGTTTTCCAACTTTCAACGGATTCTCTGAAGCTTCTGCCGCTTCTTTGGCGGGCCCACTAGACTGGGGGGCTTGATCGAATCCTATTTTTGTATCGATGTTTACAAACTCAACGAGCGAAAAGAAATCATAGGGCCAATTGTAACTAAATGGGAATTGTTCTGTCTTCGGGCCCGATTCTTTCGAAATCTTGCTAAAATAATTATTGTTAGCTTTTTGCTTTACCTTGAAAACCATCCACTGCAAGCCATCCTTAATCGGATCCTCGCTTTCTTGCCCGAACGTTCCCATTAATTCGTTGGCTAAAAGCTTGTGGGAAATTTCAACCTCCTTGTTGATAAATTTCGCGCTTCGATTTGGAGGAGAAATATTTTGCCACATATATGCCAAGTCATCTTGAGTGAAGGTATAATCAAATTCGAAGATGTACATCGCAAATGGTGTCACTTTGCCTAAATTTTGTACGAAATCCATATTTGGCGGGAATACAAACTTTTTCATTTTATTAACCATATCTCTTATTGTGTCTGAAACTTTATCGGAAGTGTCCTCGTCTCGATCGAGTTGGTTCGCCGTTGTGGTGCCGGCAGCTGCCGCTGCGGCTCTTACTTTTGCAGCGCGGAGGTCACCCTTATTATCAAATAAATCTTTATTATCGTCGAGGCCTCGGATGGCAGATTTGATGGCTAGGCTAGATTGACTAATTGATTTATCAGAAGAGATTATATTAAGGTCACCAATGGCGCGCCTTATAGCATCCTCGGGAATTTGAAAAAATTGTTTTTCCCCGGCCTTAATTATAAAGGGTACAGCAACAACAGCTTCGGAAACAGTTAATGATTTAGCAGTATTTCCCATCTTTTTGCTAGATTCAAAGCCAACTAATTTACTTAAATCTTTAAAATTATCATTTTGATATATACTCAAATCTATACCGGACAATAACTCTGTCTTGAATCCACGATTGGGATCTGCGTATCCCCTAACCTTTCTCCACTTATTTGGAATACTATCTACTTCAATATAGATTCCTTTGTCAGATTCGAGAGTTCCAAACTGATGCCACATTCCTCTTGGTACCGATTCTGAACCGTTTGTTGGTATTGTGAGAGAATTACTGGCGCTCGATATTGGACGAATTGATGTTTCTGAATTGAAATTGTAGTGTGGTGTTTCGAACTTTGGCTCGATGACCCACCTGTCTCCCCTCTTTCCAAGCAAATTGAATGAAGAATCTAACTTCATGGCATTAGCGTTGGCATGAGAGGTTCTCATTGGGGCGTTATAGTCATTAACTGCCGAAATCTCGTTACTGCTCCAAATGGCCTGCTGGCGGGAATCTCCATAAAGAGTTCCAGTTACAGAGCTGGTTATTCCATTCAAGATGGGGTCCGTATCAATTCCCCATAAATTAACCGTCACATTTGAAAGAATTTCATCTAGCGTCACTCTTCCGGTCTCCGAGGCCTTATAAACAATGTCTGCCCAAGACTCTCTCCCATAATAGGGGGGAGTATATGATGGGTCTATCCCCATCAAACTATCAGATGGGTATAGATCGGTATTATAATCAATATTCGCCATTTGATTCGGAATAAGATCAGAACCTAGAAGTTGGTTTTTAAATCCCAGATAAGATGTTGCAGCAACTGGGGGCCCAAAAGCAGATGGCCGGCTGTACATCGTAAAAGTTTCTCTCAAATTCTCTGTCTGGCCAAAAAGAACTCTTGGGTCCTGCGGAACATCGTAAGTTATTACCGATTCATCATGCGCATAAGTTCTCCATATGCGGTTTTTATTCATTGTTCTTCTTAATTTTACCCTCATGCCATAAGATGTTCCAGACTGAACTGTGGCGAAGTCACTTTCTGACTTACTCTTTAAGCTCGTAAACTCTCCGTTTGGCAAGAAAAATTCTGGAATTGCTGCGAGGTAATTGTGCATCATCCTCTTATATAGATCATCTCCTTGGCCAGACCACTTCGCCTGCACATCTATTGCAGAACTGGGATGGGGCTCCATATCATAAAATTTAACCCCAGCAACATACCTCTCGGGTTCGATTACCGCCTCAAAAGGTATCCTCAAATCCCAGCTAGACGTACCTTGATAATCTTCATCACTCTGATCAGTGTTGGTACCCAAGGCATAATAATCTGAATAGTAGTCTTTACGAGGAAGTTTCTGGTAGAACGATTTGTAGTTAATAACTTGGTAGGAGCTAGTATAGATTGGGAAATCCACAGCGATTCCTGATTTTATTGTGTTATAAACAATACCGGGCCTGAAAAACGGTGTTAAAAATGGTCTGAATTTTGCTTTTGTCAAATTTTTATCCAACCCGCTATATTCTATAAATTTTCCATAAGATTTCGAAAATTGATTTGCAATCTGTAAGCTTCTCTCCGAAGGGAAAAATCCATCATAAGGTAGAAACTTCATTAATGCCTTACATTTCATAGCGATTGTAGAAGGACTGGCGAAGCCCTCATGATCTTTCTTGATCACAGAGAAGTGCCTTAAAAAATCAGAATTAGAGAAAATTTCATAAAATCCGTTTTCTGAACTATCCGTAGGCACCCTGGATGAGCCCGTAGAGGTGCCCTTTATTTTTAATTGCGAGGGATTTGGCGATAGAGAATTACCCTTTTGTTTATTTATATAAAAATCTATTTGATCACTTATTATGAATTCCGGAACGATTGAATAGTCCTGATTTCTCAGCCTCATATTCTGGTTATATTCTTGATAAGTATTATATGATGGCGACTGCGAAGAGCTAACCCAGGTGCCATTGACCAAATAGCCAGCCAATCTGTCAGATTCCCATTCAGCCGAGCCTCCACATGTCTGAATTGCTCCGAGGGGCGTCCTATAAACAGGAAAATTAGAGCCTGGAGGCCCAGAGACGGGATATTGATCTCTCCAAGCTGCGATTGAGGCGCTAGTTTCTGGGATTGGCATTGATAGGGTTCTATTGCAATAATCCTGCGATGCAGAATATGATGCCTTTGGTGGGGCCCATCCAAAATGGGTTGTCGAA
>Ga0208299_1002160_pt1 | contig 13648 bp, 25 predicted proteins | sample 15_taG_FD_184089 | JGI IMG/M metagenome (GOLD analysis project Ga0208299, IMG submission 184089) | Marine viral communities from the Subarctic Pacific Ocean - 15_ETSP_OMZ_AT15312 metaG (SPAdes) (version 2) | ecosystem: Environmental > Aquatic > Marine > Oceanic | place: Pacific Ocean | collected...
ATAAACATCAAACTAAGTGAGATGCAGATTAAAATAAGAGATAGATTTAAAAGAAGAAGATGAGTAAAGACAAAGGAATAGACGTATCACCAGAAGTGGCTGAGAAAGTAACAGAGTATGTTTATAATAACTATAAAGCATACAAAGACAAACCATTATTTATTAAAGACAAGGGAACACACTTTACAATATTAAAACATATTACCGCTGGGCCATTATTTTTAGGTAAGGGCGTAATTAAATAATTTAAGTTATGATATTCAGAAGAACAGAAAAAAATGTGGTTGAGATACACGACGATGAACAATTTTGGACAGTAGTAGCGTCACATTATAAACATATCGATACTTATGTTATAATACACGAAAATAGAAATAGAGGACGTGTTGAGCCTTATATTATAACAAGAGAAGGTTTAATCACTATGTTCGACTATGATGTGATTGAACTATTAAATGATGTTGTACCACAATAAACCAGCGATGTATAAAAACGGATTCCCTTCAAAAAAGGAATTGAAGAAACAATCCAGAATTATCGAACTACAATCCAAGATAACCCATAAAATAATCGCAGAGGGTTATAGACCATATATTGGAGACGAGTTCCAGAAAGACAGAGAAGAAATAGATAAGTTGAGAAAAGAGTTAGGTATAAGATGAAAGATGATGTTAGTGGTTTGAATACTACAGAAAGAGTTATCATAATTTTAATAGTTTTACATTTGATTGCCGGTGCAATAGAACTATTATTTTACACATAGAGTATATTTATAATAAAATGTTTTATGAGTAGTTTATTTACAAAATCTAAAAGACAAAGATTAGTTTACATTATGATAGGTATGTGGTTTATCATGGGAATTGTTGCTATAGTTTATGAAGCTAGTTTAGCAGAATTAGCGGCATATTATAGTGCTGGTTCAGTGCCGGTGTTAGGGTATATTTGGGGTGAAACTTCTCGTCCTTCAGGTAGTTCTAAAGATCCTATTGTATAAAAGAATCAAAAGTACCGTCTTTCATTTCATCCATAAAGAGTTTGAACTCTTCTTTGGTAAATCTAGTGTAGCCTTCATCTTCGCCACCAATGATAATGGTATCGTTGTGTTTATCGATATGTATTGATGGGCATTTACATTTCCCTGATCCGCAAAATGTAATCATTAAATCATTCTCTCCTTTCTTGTGTGGTAAATGTTTGTTTAACATAATAAGTGTTTTATTAAATATATAGATAAAATTTGGATTTTTCAATAATATTTCGTATATTTGTTATAACAAAATGATTTAATATGGATTATAAAGAAAAAGCAATTAAAGTAACTGACGATATATTGTCGGCTGTCGGCAAAAAAGATGACCCAATAAAAGAATTATTGGTAGTTTATGTAGAAAAAGCTTTGACACAAGCTTACGAAGATGGGTTGAGAAACGGTGGACAACCATTTTAATACCAAAATATTTGGTTATATCAAATATTATTCGTATATTAGAGTATTATTACACACAAAAAAAAGATTATTATGGAGTATTATGAAAATTTGATTAAAGAGTCAGACAAAAGAATTGAAGAGATAAATAGAAATATTATGATAAATCAATATGCGTTATTGACTTGTCTTACTTTTTTAGTACCATTACTTACAAGTTTAATTTATAACAATGTATAGGAGTAGAAAAGATAAAATGTTATTTGGGGTGTTAGGTGGTTTAGCCAATTTAATTGGTTTAAAGAACGCAGGACTTTTAAGGGTGATATTTGTTGTGACTTTATTTATCACAGCGGGGTTTCCGATCCTCATTTATTTTTTAATGGCAATATTTATACCATATGAATCAGATGAGTATACGGAGTTTGAGGAAGTAAAAAAAGAATAATATGTTTACATTAGAAGATATACTATCCATTCCTTCATATTCTAGGAATGAGGTAAGGGTACAGGAGTACTTATTAGAACTATTACCAAAGATAGGTGGTTTAACCGTATCAATGGATGGTAAGGGTAACATCTACACAACAAAGGGTAAGACTAAAGGACACTACCCATGTGTCATGGCTCATATGGACACAGTTCATAGGGATCATGATATTTTGATTAAAACTAATGATCTACTTAGTTTAAAGAGTGTTCATATGTATGATAAAGAACATATATATGCGTTTAACCCAATAACTTATGAACAGACAGGTATTGGTGGTGATGATAAGTGTGGTGTTTACATATGTCTTAGGTTATTACAACAGTTAGACGTTGTTAAAGCTGTTTTCTTTGTTGAAGAAGAGATTGGTATGAGGGGTTCAGAACACGCATCAGAAGAGTTCTTTGACGATGTGGCGTACGCTATTCAATTTGATGGACCAACAGGTAATTATTATTCAGTCACCTGTTCTGGTGTTGAGTTATGGAATGAGGATTACCACAATAAAGTTTTGCCGATATTGGAATCGAATAACATTGATAATTTCACAAGGGATCCATTCACTGATGTTGTACAGGTAAGAAAGAAGTTCGGCATAAACTGTTCTGTTGTTGCCAGCGGTTATTATAAGATGCACACCAGTAAAGAATATGTTATCAGAGAAGATGTTGAGAACGCTGTCAAAATCGGCAAGGAGATGATAAATGAGTTAGGTGAGAAACGTTATTAAAATAATACGTTGGTTTAGAAGGTTGATAACATCAAATGATACTATCACCATATTAGATGAAACTAGTGACATACTATCATATAACAATAAATTTAAATATGTTCCAAGAGAGGGTGAATTGTTATATTTAGATGACGAAACAATACACTATAAAGTTGTTAGAGTTGTTCATAAAACAACAAACCCAAGAGTTGTTTGGGTGTATGTTACCATAGCAGAACAATAGTTTTTTAATTTTGGTATATTTATCAACATTATGGATTACAAAATTACAGACATTATAACTTACGAATTAGATATAAGTGGGTTATTATCCCTAAGCTTTAGATTAAATTTTGATGATGACACTGAAATATGCCGATATCTTGAAACAGATCTATTGGTTGAGTGGGCAGAAGAGAATGATATTGATAGAATTTATTGGTCAACAGAACACAATGAGGAAGAGGATTATTACGATAATGAATTTAGGTTTGACCACTGGTGGGAAGATAATGATTACCCAGAGATTGTTGAACAGTTTATTTATGATAGATTTACCATAAATGATTTACCTTTACCTGAGAAATGTAGTTGATTTTTATATTTTTTAATATTATATTTGTGACATGAGAGAACACCTAGTTGTACCTGATGTTTTATTGAAGACATTTATAGAGTATTATAATGATGAAGTTCAGAAACAGAACAATGGTAACATTGATAGTGTTCAGTTGAAATGCCGACAAGCCATACAAATAAAAAACGTAGAACCAATCCCAAAAGATTTATTAGGTAAGATAACAAAACATTGTGCAACTTATAAGTTTGACATTAGTAAGGTGATACAACTTATATCGCAGTCTAAGTTTATGGCATCGTTCTTTGTTAAAAAGATTGAACAACAAAACTTCGGTGATTCTTGTCAGATCAAATATATTGAAGAGAACTGTGGGATTACATTTATAAAGTTACCACACAAAGGAAAGGGGTGTTATTATTTGTATAATGGTGAGATTGTAACAAACGAAAAAACAAGATGGGGACTCTCAACAAAACCATTGAAGTACGCTAGAATCAGAAAGATAAGAAGGAAACAATATTCAGAATACTTATTCAACAAATGTGCTATCAACACCACTACCTACACCAAACAAATGAGAGAGACAATAGAGTTTTTGGAGCAAGCAAAACAATATGTGGATAAACACGACGATGAGATAATGTTTACAGTTATTTTAGATGGTGATTACTTCACTAAGAACATATCAAAGTTGGATAAATATACTTGTGATAGAGTTATTGTTTGTGATTCAGACAAATATTGTAAGAAATAATTAGGAATTCTCATAAAATTTTCGTATATTTGTTTATAACAAAAAGAGATTATTATGAAAGAAGGTTTAAAAAAACTATTTAAAATAATAGTTATGGTAGTTGCCGGTTATATAATATATAGGTTGGTTAAATACATAACAAAAATATCAACAATCAAATGAGTTTATATAATAAAATATTTTTAGCAATTAGGTATACATTATACATCACACTTGTATTAGTTTTATCTTCATGTGTTAAATATGAGGTTGAGACATACCCTGTTGAAGATGACATATATAGATACAATTTATATAGTAATTACCAAAACACAATATTTAATTTAGACTTCAATAAATACCCATACAAAGATGAATGGGAATTAGTCAGTGGTTATGTAGCCTTAGAAATGGATTCATTAGCGTGGGGAGAAACTTTTGATACAATTTATCTCGATAATAATAAACAAGCCGTTTTCATAAACACTTATTTAGAAATAGACACCTGTTATATAGGTATGGTTTGGGAGATAAGTAATGGGACTGTCACAGCTAATAATGTTATATACAATTATAATTTTTTAAATTACAGTAATGTTATAGATGTGAACACCACACCCAGTAAGAGATCATATCAAATAGTGATGATAGATGATGACAACATGATTATACTAACACCACGACAATATCTTGATGATTGTCAAGCACTCCAAACAAGAGAGTGTGTATTAGAGTTCAAAAGGTTATGACAAAGAACTTCAATAGTGTAGAAGAGTTACAGGAATTCTTAAAGTATGAACAGGATTTTTATTTCACTGTGTTAGTTGACGCATTATCTAACGATGATGATATGGTTGACGATACTTTAGATATATATTTATTCACAGCAGTCATAAAAGATAGTCCCGCAGTTTTAGATATAAGATGTCCTTTTGATCTTAGAGAACACAGTCTTACAAAGGCCCTTGAGTTTTACGAATCTGAGGATGAATTCGAGAAATGTTCAGAAATTAAAAAAATCCTAGACAAATATTATAAGAAATAATAGACCCCATATACTTATTTAAAAGGGTCCAATGAAAAAAGTTTTCGATGAGATATTCGTCCCATCCATAATAACTCTTTCCTTTACCTTCGTTATTAGTTTTATAGATTCTATGATTGGCAATTTAGTTAATTGGGATTCATTCCTATTGCCGATAACTAATAGATTCTGCGAAGTTTATCAGGGAGGATTGATAAAGCAGCCGGTAAATACGTGGTCTAATTTAGCCTATCTATTCGTAGGTGTGATTATGCTTAGACACGGCATCAAAGACATGCGAGACCCCAAACAAACCAACTTCATTGTACGATTCCCACTATTTTCAATTCTTATGGGTGCTTGTAGTATCTACGTCTTTTTAGGATCATTCTTTTATCACGCCTCTATGAGTGAGATATCGAGAAGGATCGATGGTAGTGGTGTTATGGCTTGTTTCTTATTACCCAGCTTTTATTTCTTATTTAGATTGTTTGGTTTGTACGACACAAAGAAGTGGGCAAGGTTTATGTTAAAGAGGTATCACGTTTTCATATTGTTTTTCATTTTATTTAATTATATTTTATACATCACAAGAGTTCCCCATGTTGAATTTTCCTTTTCTGTTATAGTATCGGCAGTTATTATTATTGTTTTTACTTGGAGAAAGTTTAGTGATACGATTACTTTCAACAAAGGTTATTTTTTCGCGTCATTATTATTATTGACTATCGGTTTTATAGTGTGGTTATTAGATATCGCACATGTCAACTGTGACCCAGAAGGGTTCATGCAATTCCATAGTATTTGGCATATACTAACAGCGTTTAGTGTATACTATGGGTATAAATTCTATAGAAGTGAAAAAAGGATCGGAGATGGAGGATAGGACAAGAAAAAAAGTATTGGTGTTAAATTCAGATTACACACCATTTAGTGTTACAACCTCTCGGCGGGGACTCAAACTCGTTATGATGGATAGAGCAGAATCGTTGAAGTTAGATCAGAATGTATTCATCAGAACAGTAAGAAAGAGTTTTAACCTACCAGTCATTATCAGACTAAAAAGATACATCCCATTCCATTTCAAAACAACAAAGCTAAATAGAAAGAACATATTCCGAAGAGACGGATTCAAATGTGCTTATTGTGGATCCAAAAAACAATTATCGTTAGACCATATAAAACCAAAATCCAAAGGTGGTAGAGACACTTGGACTAACTTAGTAACGTGTTGTTTTGTTTGTAATAATAAAAAGGGTAGTAAGACTCTAAATGAATCTAATCTAATATTAAACGTAGCACCAAAGAAACCTAGTTTATTATTCTTCATAAAGAATCATAATAAAATGTTATACGAACATTGGGTTAGTTATATGAGTGGAGAAGCTTAGCCGTTCTTTAAGGCTCTGATTATCTTATCAGCTAATATGTGTGTTAGTTTATAACCTTCACCAACAACCTCACCTTTTCTATATATAGGAGTCTTCTGACCATGTGTTGGTAGGTACTCTAATTCTGTTTTGAATACGAACCCAGGAATGTTTGATAATGATCCTATACCGTCGTGACCACCTCCTTCAATGCCGGCAATCCTCTTTTTAATATATTTGTTTCTAAATTTACTGGCTGTCTTATCTCTTAGGTCTTTCATAAACTCACCCAAGTTGACACCAACATCTTGATTATATTTTGCAACTTGAAGAGTATTCCCAAATTGTAATAAAATATAATATATCTCATCTTTGGTAACACCAATCTCTTCTAATTTTGCTGCAGCTCTAACACCATTAGAAACCACTATACCTCTGAAGTCAACAACTTTACCAAAGAAGTCTATATTCTCAGAATATTGAGTTGTAAACTTATCCATCTTTGTTTTGGTCTTCTCAATGCGTTGAGGATTGAAGAACTTTATATTATTATATAATTGGAATATGGATGGCTCCGACATCCTATGGACCATTTCAACAAGAGTTGCTTGATCACTTCTTTTAACCAATTGGTTTACAATAGTACCAAACCTAAGATAACCTTTAGTATCGTTCTTATCTTTAGGGACAATGTCTTTAATATTTATATTTAGTATTTGAGTTAGTGGTACACCATACTCTTCGTAACCAGCGGAATCAATCATATTTACAACATCAACCAATATTTTATCTTGTGGCAATCCTAAGTATTGCAGTATTGCTTGGAAACCACTCTTTGTTGCCAATTTACCCCCGGACAGTTCATAACCAAGTTCCTCACCACCTCTACCAACGTATTCAGATGATCTTTCACCAGTTGTTGGAGCACCATGATGATCAATATAGATATCAATCTTTTCATTAGGTACAGCGAAATCCACAGCGACATTGATCAATCTTTCATCAATATCAATATCTCTCCAAGAACTACGATATTCAACAACACCATACTTTCTTATAGAGTAACCTCTTTTGATGAGTTCCTTCTTCATTAGTACTGCAGATAGAACACCATCTAGGTCATCATGGAAATATAAAGCCACATCTAGACTATCTTTTCCTTTCTCAGACCAATACTCTTTTGCTGTATTACCTGACGGTATCTTTGGTGCTGACTCGTTTATGGGTAAATTTAAAACTTCTTTTACCTCCTTTATTGTCCACTTCCTCATATTTATAAATATATTTAATATTGTTATGGGACTAACAAGAGAAGAAATTTTTATATTAAAAACATTGCATAAGCAAACTACTGACTCTCGAAGTATAAAGAATGGCTTTATAACCAATCTTTTGAGTAGAATGGGTTATGATTCTGATGAGGTAACTAATTACTATTGGTTGTTTATAAACAACAGAAGAAATGATGGTAATTACGAGGAGATAACAGAACCAGATAGACGTGGTAATCTATTTATGGGACACATCATGGAGTTGGGTAAAAAGCCATGGGATGAGATAGATTGGAAGAATGCCGACGAATGGATTACAGATCAGGCATACCCAGATACAGAAGAGGTATCGTTTGATGATAGAAAGGAACAGATAGTATTCTGGTTAAACACAGAGAACTTAGCACAAGAATTCTTAGAGTTAGGTGATGAAGGTTACTACACTATATTAGATGCCTATAGTAGTGATGTAGATAATCATTTTGAGTCCGATGAACAATGTTATATGCCATATGGTTATGCGCCTGGTCAATTAGAAAGATTCAAAGACATGTATACTTATTTCGGTAGCGAATTGAAGGTCACCCAACATGGTAGTGTTGATGATTGTCAACATGACAATTTCTTTAGAGTTATTGGAGCAGAAAATTATTGGGATGATTTTTGCGATAGCTATCACTACGAATATAAAGTAGGTCAACAAGAAGGGTTTTCAAGAGAAGTATTTCGTATAATGGAAGAGGCTCAAATTGAAGAGCATGGTAATATGTGGGCGGTAGTTTTATCATATGACCAATTCAAAGAGTTGGCAAGTACAAAACAACCAGAGGACTGGGAAGAAGTGTTTGGTGGTATGTTTGAAGATTGGAGAGGTACTGCAGCTCTATACGATATGAGTATGTATGATTTCAGCCCAGAGGATGAAGAGGGTATGATAGCTGAGGTAGATAGTTTCTTAGACACAATAGACGAATGGATCGAAGAGAACACAGATTTAAAAGAGTCAATAACTAAATTTAATAAGATTGTCAATGATTTGGATCTTGATGGATCGTACATGGGTAGTAATTATTATCCATTTGGTAAGAATAAAGGTAACATTATTGCCGGAATAAAAAAGGTCGACATGGGTAATGAGACCGTTGAGATAGATATTTATCCCAACAAAGATGCTAGGACACCAAATAGAAAAGTGTCGGCAAAATTTGATGATATAGCAAAGTGGTTTACAATGCAGTCACTGATACCAGATGAGGACATGAAAGGGGCTTTAAATGAAGTTAAAATGTCACCCAAGTTTCAAACCATGATAAGTAACTGGATAAACAAAAAAGGTGGTTCAGAATATATAGATAGTTTTCAAGAAGGTTATGGTGGTGGTTATCCTGAGCTTGTTATAGATATGGGAAAAAATCTGGGTCTCTCTGTTGAAGAGGTGTTGTTATCAGTATCCAGATGGAATCAAGAAGTTTGGAAGAGTAATTATCTGACCTTTGAACGTGAAATATTGGACATGTATGATATGCAAGATCAAGTTGACATTGAGAGTGGAACTTTTAAAGAATACATTGATTTTATATTTGAAAACCAAATAATAGATGAGAGTAGTTTAGAGTCTGACGATACATTACTAATATTCCACTATAGATGGAAGTATAGAAAATCTGACGATACATTCTGGGAAGACTTCCATACTAAGTTTTGGATGAAAAGAGAAGAACTATCATACGCTGGTGGTCCATGTAATACAACTGATGACTATGGGTTTTATGTTGATGAGTGGGATGACTTAGCACCTTTATTTGATGATGTGGAAAATGCCCTAAATGCTTTGGGGGATGAGTATGACCCATATTTTGGCGATTACACCTATTCACTTAGTGATGTTTATATTGATAATTTCTCTAATGAGGTATTAGATTTTATTAAAGATAAGATCATTGAGGTTGGTGATGAGATTATGGTGTGGAATGAAGAACAAGGTGATGAGATTATGTTGACGAGAGAGATGTTAGATAGTTATGATGGTGACGATATAGAGGGTATACTTAAAGAAGAAGCCGATCTTAGTGAAATAGCCGATGCCATACGTTTCGCATATAGTGATGCCGCTACAGCAGACATGCACGATCAATGGAGAGAGAGTTATAGAGATGAGATAATAAATTTATTTGGAGAACCAACATGGGATCAGGTTGGCCCACCAGCAAAAAAATTAAATTCCAAAGGGGAAAAATACATACCAAACAGATTGTTGTTTAAAATAGGTCAAGAAGAGATGGCAAAGATGATATTAGAGCAATATGGTAGTTATGATGAGTGGACAGGAGGTTGTGAGATATGGGAGGTATGGAGTGAAGACAATGGTGACATAAGAATGTATAATGATGATTATTATCCTGATGTCCAAGATGACAGCCTAATGGATCAACTTGAGTATAGATTTGAGGATATTACTTAAAGAAGAACATCTTAGCGATTAGCCCAACAACAGTTGCATAGATAACCCAAAGAGCTTTAGTCATACCACTTTTAAAACTTTCCAAGTCTTTTATCTTTTCAGCCATAGATTGTTTATCATCTTTAACTCCAGACAACTCAGTTAGTTTTTCTTCATGTTTGTTTACTTTAACAACAACACCGTCTTCAGGATTTAGAATCCATTTCTTCATTTTATCGATATCTTCTTTAATATCTTGTACATCAGTTTCCAACCCTTCTAGTTTAAGTCTGATAATTTCAAACTCACCATTAGGCATTTTACTTCGAAGATCTTTGATAGATTCTGATAGTTCTTGTATTAGTTCTTTGTTTGTTTTGTCAGCCATAACAATTTTTTTTTATAGAAAAAGCTTTGTTTATTTAATAAATATATTTATATAGTACAAATATCTGTATGCGCGAAAGAAAATCTAAACATATTATCAGGTTTGAAAAGGAAAACCACAGAAGAATGGTGGTTGAAGTACGTTTAAACGGTATTGGCAGGATCAAAAGAATTGATAACATATATAATTTACCTTTCCCATTTGTTGAAGGACAACTAATGACTAGGGATTATAAATCTTGGGCTTGTGAGAGGGGATATCTAATAAATGGGGAATCACCAAAATGCAAAGGCGATTCCACCAATCAGTTAGATGAAAGTGAGTCGGAATACATAGACTCCAGATCAAGTGTTGAGAAGTTAGCTGAAAAAATGGCCGATAAGTTAGTGAAGTATGCTCAACCAATAATAGATCCTTACAACACTGGTCATCAGGTGTTACATATAAAATATAGTGATTTATTAGAAAGAGCTCCAATACCAACAGATGTTCCTGTACCTTATTTATGGAGTCCTGAATATGAGATGCATGAGGTTGAGAGTTGTTTATACCAACTACATAAAAAATGGATGTTTTTTATATTAGAACATTTTATGAGTTTGGATGATGAGCTGGCACAAGCAACATATGATGTATTCGATAACAATATCTTTGAATATGTTGACTAGATGAAGATTAAAGTTACAGAAGAACAGTTAAAGAGACTACGTGAAGACGAAAGTGTTGCACCTCTATCAAAGTTTGAGATTAAAATGCTTGAGATGCTCCACAAAAAAGATATAGAACCAACAGGGGTTAGAGAATTTATGGATAAACTTGGTTTTGATATGGAAGAATCTCTAGAAATTGCATTATTATATGATTTAAATGGTAGACCAGAAGATGGTTATCCCAGCATTGAAACCCCAATTAGAGAAGCTGACTTAGACGATTACCCTGACGGACAAGCGGCTTTATATAGTTTTTTGATGGATGAAAATTATGAGGACTTGATAAACATAATTCAATTAGAAGAAGAACATTATGACCATTATGGTATGAAGTTATATGGTTTAAAAGGTAGAACAACCAATCACCCGGATGGTAGTAAAGCATCATATGACGAGTGGGCTGTCGGTACTGATGAAGAAGCTGATGAGGGTTTTGATATTTACGCACAAGATGTTGTAGATGACTGGGGTTCTTGGTTTGAAGCTGCTGATTTGTTAAGTTATGGTGTTGTTGAGTTTGATGATTACTTCATGGAGGATGAGGTAAGAGATTATATCGACAATATGAGTAGTGATGATATATTACAAGAAGCTAATATGGATGGAGACTATGAGGAAGAAGAGGAGGAATGGTTAGAAAAGATTGAACTAGCTTCTGCCGATGAAGTTGATCAAGTAAAAGAAATGATGGAGAAAAGATTAAATACCATACACGCTGAAGCCTATGACGAAGTACGTGATTCTTATACGGAAATGTGGAAAGATGAATTTAATTTTGACCCAGTGGCGTGGTTTTACGATCATTGGGGTTTAGACAGTTATCAGATAGTAAATGACTACGGTGATTTAGACGAGGATGCTCTTAGAGAACATATAAAAAATGGTTGGTCTAGAGGTGATGCCATAGCATCTTACGATAGTTATGAACAAGAATTCTTTTACAATGATGTGTGGTATTATATATACCGAGTGAATTAGTTCTGATATATATGTGAATTCCCTTTTTTTGCATACATTTTAATAAACCTACCAGCATAAGCATTTGCTTCATCTTCAATAGGTCCACCAATATCGGGTATATCTCCACTTAGTTCGTCGTTCTCATATTGTTTATGATGAACAAGTTCGTGAGCTATAGAACGCAACACATCAACTAAAGCCCTATTTTTTCCGTATACTTTAATTTCTTGGCTTGGCATATAATGAGCGGTTGTTCTTATATCTTCTCTGTTGTGAGTAATAATAATCTTAGGAAGGTTTTGAATACCGAGCTCTTCTTTACACATAAGAATAAAATCTTTTATATCATCTTTTTGAATGCCGACGGATTCATTTAAAGAATCTTTTTTCGAACCTCTATAATGTTTACCATGATAATCCAACCAAGTTCTTTCAAGTGTTGCTTTCTCACTATCGCTAAACTTATCTGAATGGTCTTCAAGATATTGTTTAACAACTTCTTTAAATGGTTTACCCATAGATTTAACTCTTTTTCTAAACCCTTGAACATATGCCGGTATTTCATGAGGTTGCATGGCGTCTTGGAAATAACTTACGAAGTCACCAACAATAGGCTCTGGTTTACCCTCATCTCTAAACTGTGAAATGTGTTCCATTTCGTGTGTGAGAGTATCTTCAATCTCCCATTTAACATCGTCAGTATGATCTTCGTAGATAGTATCATTGATAGTGATTGTTAGTTCAATCTCTTCAAAGTCAGCGCCGCCAACAACATCGTATGGGAATATATAATCAGGATCTCTTTGAATATAAACATTTACGTTGATAACATCACTTGGTTTATCAGCGTGCATGTCCCAATAAAAAAACGATTCATAGGTAGTCTCGCCACTTTCTATTGCTTCGGTTATTTCATCTGTATAAGAGTCAACAATCTTTTCAATATGTTTTAAATCTTTTTGGTCTACGTCCATATATATAATTATTCAGAAGCTTTGGTTTTTCGAGATTTACTTATAATTTCTAAAATCTCTTTCCATCTTTTATCCGCACTTTCTAATTTCATTTTAACATATTCTTTTCTTCCAGTTGGGATGAAGGCGTAATTGTCCATATTTACTTCTGAAGGGTATTCTTTTTCCATCACTAACACTTTTTTAATAACAATGATTTTATTTTAAACAAACCTTTATGTAACAATAAATATAAAGGATGATATCAATAATATAAACATGTGTAATATTTTTTTTGGCATGACATTTGTATTATATAGATCAAACTTTTGGACATGAAAAAAATACTTTTTATATTATTTATTATTATAACACAAATTGGTTATTCTCAGTACTACGATGATCTTTATTACGATTCATCTTATGATGGATATTATGGTGGTAATGAGCATTTAACCAGCGACACAATTGAAGAAGATGGAACTACTACTATTACCAACAATTATTATATGGCTGATTGGGATGATTATTATTACACAAGAAGAATCAGACTAAGATACTGGCGATATTGGAAGCCGTATTATTATT